>Ga0075852_104_pt1 | contig 84531 bp, 98 predicted proteins | sample RifGroF2_FD_67924 | JGI IMG/M metagenome (GOLD analysis project Ga0075852, IMG submission 67924) | Microgenomates (Shapirobacteria) bacterium GW2011_GWF2_37_20
TCGGAAAGAGTTAAACCAATTCCAGCCGCATAGGTAGTACCGATACCACCAACGGAATTGATAGTAATATTATTGCCAGCAAAGGTCATACCAATACCAGTACCAGCAGTAAAGGTTAAGGTGTTACCAGTACTAATGTTGGAAACAGTATTACCAACTTTAGCTACCCAGTAAGCATAATCATCAGCAGTACTTTTATCCCAACCCGAGGTGTCAAGATAACCAATAAAACCAGAGTTACCCGATAGATAAGCAGCTACAGAAGAGCCACCAACTGCAGTGCTGGTTAAATTAAGAGAAGCGGTGGTGGTAGTAGTTCCTACCGAAAGGGAAGTACCGACCGTAAGAGAAGTTGAAACATAAGCATTACCAACAACATTAAGGGTATAGTTAGCAGAAGTAGCACCCAGACCTAATCTAGCAAAGGTGGGCTGAGCAGTCACGGCAATACTTTGGATGGTATCAAGTTGATTGCCGGTAATCTTTAAGTTAGTAGCGTTGTAATCAACTGCAATGGTTCGACCAATACCGGTACCAGAGATAGAGATACCAACTCCATTGGTTAAAGATTGGATAAAAGGTCCAGTATCGCCGAAGGTTAAGAAGTAAGTATCAGGATGACCATTCAGGTACTGAGCATTAAGGTTGCTAACTAAATTAGTAGAACCAACAGAGACAAAGGTGCCACCTACAACAATGTTGTTAGTAAATGAAGCGAGACCAGTAACTCCAATACCATTGGTAAAGAATTGAGGAGCAAGCCAGGTGTTGGTATAACCAACGTTAAGGCTGAACACAGAACCGGTTTTAGTGAGACCTGCACCGGCGTCGTAAGAAGTACCAATTCCGGCAGAACCGGGATTGACCCAAGTGGAATTACCATTGGCGTCGGATTGAAGAATAAATCCATTACTGGCGCCAGTGGAGAGAGTGATAGTGGGAGCAGTTAAACCGGTAGCAAGAAAAGCAGAACCATAGGAATCAATCGAAAATCGGGTAGAAAGCTGGGTGGTACCGGTGTTATAGTTTTGAAAAGAGATAAAATTGTAGCCACGACTAGTGTTATTAATCTGGGAATTAATAAGATTGCCACCGGCAATATTGTTGTTGCTTAAATCGATAAAACCACCAGAAGAAGGAGAGGTGCCTTCGGTCAAGAAACGAATGATACCGTTGCCGTCCGGATTGATTGTTATATTGCCACCACTACTATCTGATGCTTTAAGTAGCAGGGCTTGGCCTTCAACGGCCATAATGCCAGAGGTTGATTTGATAGTAGGAGAAGTTTCGCCTAGGTTGAGATTACCTAAGCCATCAATAACTAGCACAGTATCTTTTAGTCCGCTAGCAGATGGTGGTAGTCCTTGTAAGGTTTCAGAATTAAGAGCGTAGGCAACAGTGGCAATTTGTTGGCGGGGATCCATAATTTCGCTGTCGGCAGTAATTTCAAGCCAAACTTCGGCGTTTTCAGAAAAGACGGAAGAGGGGATTTCGGTACCGTGAGTTTTACCTATAACAACGTTAAAAATACCGTTTTCATCAGGAGTAATGGATTGGCTGTTGCCAACAGAGGAACTATAAAGTTCAGTTCCACCAACGCTACCATTGTAAAATTTAAAGACAATGTTGGTGGGGGAGGAAATGGGGTTGCCTGGAGTATCGGTGAGGCGACCTTGGAAAGAAAGAACCCGACCGGGAGTAACCGGGCTGGTAGCGGTGCTGTAGGCGAGTTCCTGTTTGGCTTTGAGGATAGTTTGGGTATATAGACCGTAGCCAAGGCCGAGGATGATGGCGATAAGAGTTCCAAAAATTAAATAACGACGAAGAAAATTTTTGGGTTGGAAGGTGGAGATACGATTGAAGTTTACCGGGGCTGAAGAAACTGGTTTGGTTAGATAGCCTTTCTTGACTAAAAAGTTTTGGAATGAGTTTAGGGAGGAAAATTTACGATCGATGGTGGATTGAGAAGTGCCGCTGGCTTTTAGAAAGTCAGTGTATTGCTGAAAGCGAGATTGATTGAATTCAGTTTCGAATTTCATAACTTTTTAACCAATCAAAGTATTGATGTATATCATTAAGGTAGTTTTTTATTGTTAGACTGGATTTGTTATCTTTGAGCAGGAAGCTTTGGTACTGGATCAAAAGCTTTTTGGTATCCATTGAGGGTTGGCGGGAGAGCTGTTTTTTGACCCGCTTATAGAGATTTACCTCGGTGAGATGTTGATCAAGAAGAAATTGGCAAAAAGTGGAGAGAGATGCTAGATATCTGGATGAATTATTTTTAGGGGAAATTGCCTCAAAGTATTTAGTTATTATTTCTTCCGATATTTGGTTTTGGGAAAAGTTGAGGTAGGTCTTAAGATCCTGTAGGTAATTGCGAACGGTATTTGATTGATACTGATGATTTTGCAACCAAAGACAGTATGAGTCAATTAGTTTTGGGGTAAGACTAAGAGTCATGGGAATAGGTTATTTCCAGAGCCAAATAAAAGTAGCGGCAATGATAAGGAAAGGGGTTAGGCCTTCGAGAACTTGTTTAAGTCCACCTGAGGTTAAAGATAAATTTTTGGGTTCAAAATTATATTTTTTATACATGTTTATATAATATTAATTATTAATTAATATAAATATCTACTATTAGGAAAAGGGTGTCAAGAGCTTGAAAAAAGGATTTTTTGATGTATTTTGTTATATCAAATAAAATGAATTTATTAACAATTTTTATAAATTTTCTGTTTCACAGAGTTTTTCACAAAGCTTTAGCATACTATCTATATATATCTATTAATAAATAATAGGGCCAATATTTTGTCTGTGACCCAAGGTTTATTCGGAGAAAATGCGGTTTAGATATTATGATATTAATTTATATATAAAATTTGGTGACTGAGATAGTTATTTGGTTATTATTTTAGGATATGTAATCGGATTTGGGATTAGTATTAGATGAATATGTTGTCTGAGGTAGATTTCGTTCTTAATTGATATGGATTGACTATTAGAGTATTAGAATATATATTTTATTTTAATTTTTCGAGGTTAATTATATGATTTTGGGTTGTTGAGTTTCTTTCGGTGATATTTTATTCTATTTTATTCCCTTAAGTTAGGCTTATTGATGGTTTATTGAGAGCCTGTCAGACAAAGGTTTTGAGTGCTAAATGATGGCATTTTGATAATTTTTTGTTAAAATTTAGACAGTGAAAACAAATAAATTGTACGTCTGGTTACTTTTAAGTGCTTTCGGAGTTGTCTTTATTGGTTTTATGGCAATTAAAGTTGTGCCTTCTCTTTTTGTGACATGGACAAAAGCGGCGCCAGCAACTAAAGTCTCCTTAAGTAGTTCATATTTGATAGGAGGAAACATTTTAGCGAAGGCTGATGGTTTAGATAAATGTGTAGTCAATGTATTTGTGTTGGATGCCAACAGTAAAGGAGTAAGGGGTGTTGCCGTAAGCCTGTCGGGAATGGGGGGCGGTGAATTACAGGCAGTATCTGATAACGAAGGAAAGGCGGTGTTTGAAGTGACTTCAGTAGAGGAAGGACAGTATACATTGAGTGCAAGTATTGGTGGCGTTCCTTTAGACAGAACACTGAGAGTGACTTTTAGAAATTAAAGAAATAGTAGGTTTATTTTCTGAGAAAGATTGAGAGTGGAGGTTGAGGCGGAGATTTCAAATTTTCCTGGAGTGGGCGAGGAGAGGTTAAAAGTGGCCTTACCAAGATCGTCGGTGATATTTTGGATGGTTTCTATTTGAAGCACAGGAGGGACTTTTAGGATGACTGTCTGCTGACTGACACCAAGACCGTTGGAGTCGAGAAGAAAGACGGTAACCCGGACTTTTTCTATCCCATCAGCTTTGGCCTGGATAGGTGAGGCGAAAAGGTAGGAATTTTCTCTGACAGGTAGATGGTTGTTGGTGGTACTGGCACGGCTCTTGAAAATTGTGGTTTGGGTAACGATGAGGACGGTGGTAACTAAACCAAGAATTAAGAGAATAATAAACAGAATTTTTTTGGTCATGTAGTAGAGATAGTTTTATTATAATAGATGGCGGGGAGGAAACGTCGACGGGATTTCTTTAGAATAAAGAAAAGGGAAGTGATAATAATTAATAGGGGAATTAGCAAATAGAGAAGAGAGACGAAATAGTCAGGGTGATAGAGGAGAGTGTTGGATTTGGGAGAATTGGAGTCTAAATATTGGGTAGTGGCAAAGATGCGATAGTTGGTAGCCGTGGTGTTAGGTAGGTTTAGACTATAATTTCCCCGAGAATCGCTTTTTGTTTCAAAAACCGGAAGTGAAAAAGCTTCAACTGTTTTGACGATAGAGAGAGGGGAAGATTGTTGGTAAAGATAAATCTGAATGTCACTGTTGGGAATTGACTGGCCTGATGAATATTGACCTTGAAGATCAAGAGAAATGGTTGGAGAAAGTAAGACCGGGCCAATTTCCGTGTAATTATTAATGGGAGGGGGTTCTGGTATACAAACCGGATTGCTGAGACGGTTAGATTCGTCTTGTGAAGTTAAGCAGAGGTCCTGTGATTGTCGGGGGAGGATGAGGTTGTCAAAGATGAAGTAACCGTCGCTTTGGCTGTATGTAACCGCAAAGGCTTTTGAACTGCTTAGTTCGACGCGCGAGTCAGGACTGGTATAGCCAAAGATAGTAATAGAGTTGGCAGGGACCTGAGCACTGATAGTGACAACTTGATTTGTTTCCAATTACTTTCTATCTTGATACTTTTTCTTAAGATCTTCAAGTTCCTTTTCTAATTCTTCAACTTTGGGAGTAGAAGAAGTAGGAGTTTTTTTGGACCTGATTTTTATTATCAAGACAATGATGAGGATAATGGCGAGAAGAAGAGCGATGAGCTTGTAGGGGATTACCCAGAAGAAAAGGGTGGCAACAAGAAGCTGACCGGTAGTACCGTAAGCGGCGGTAATTTGAGCCTTGTAACGACCAAGCATTAGTTTGCGATCGAGAGTGTTGATGAATTCCCGACTGGTATAAGGGAAAATATTAGTATTGTCTAATTTTATTTGAGCGGTTTTTAAACCGAAGGTATTGTAGATATTAATTGACCCTGCCGGAGTAATATGAATATCGGAAAGATTACTGATAATGGTTTTGAAATTAACAGGACCGTATTCGGAAAATTTGGGGGCGGTGAATTCTTTGATGGAAGCGTTTTCATTAATGTCACCGGGAACTGTAATGTAAACAAGAGTCCCAACGTTCGTTTCAACTGCGGCTCCGGTTTGAGTGATGCTGACATCACTGCTGGGGGTATGAAGGACCATGGCATAGTGACCACCAGCAAGAGCGTTATCTGGGGTAATGACAGTTAGAACAATAGATTTAGTTTCTCCGGGTTTTATTTTCAAAATTGATGGAGAAGTTTGAATCCAAGATGAAGCTGTCCAACGATTCATGGATTGATCGGTATTTTCGATTTGAAGGGGAGTGCCAAGATCATCGGTGACAATAAAATCACGGATTGAAGTAGAAATAGTTTTTTCAACTCTTGACTCGTTTCTGATTTTAATTTCTTTAGTAATTACCTGACCGGGTTTGGCGGTGATTTCCAGACGGGGAGGAATGGCAGTTAGACCTAGAGCACTTTGGGCAAAAGAATTTTTTGGAAAAACGGAGACAATAAAAGCAATAAGCAGAAGAAAGCTTGTTTTTTGGGCGGTGTTTTTTTTCATTTTATTTTTTAATTTTAGAATGTACTAGTAGCAGTATAAACAATTTTACTTTCATAATCACCTGCTTCCTGGACAGTGGTGATTGATAAGCGATAACAAACGTTGGCTGATTCGGTGGTGGAAGGAATACTGGTTTTTAACATGATTGGTTGAGCATTGGCGTTGCCGATACCAAAAGGTTTGAATTGCCCCGGAACAAAGGGAATACTACTACCAATATTGGTCATGGTGTATCCAAACTCAGAGCGGGCAGTGCTGGGAGTGGCCCAAGCAGTAGCACTGGTTGGGGTACAGTTACCGCCATTACAGAGAGTATCGGGAATGGTGGTGGCGGTGTTGACATTTTTCATGACCCCAGCTTCGTGAACAGTAACGACATAACCACCAGGAGCATTAGTAACACAAGAAAGTCTTTGGCCGAGTTGATTAAATCCACTTAAGGCAAGGGAACCAAAAATAACTTGATCGCCAGTGGTGTTAACGGCTCCAGAGCTTAGGGTGGTGCCGGTGCCACAAGCGGTGGAGCCAACAAGAGTATTACCAACACCGTCTATATAAAAAGTAATTGAAGGATCGACAGTGGCAGTAACCCGGACGGATTCGACAACAGCGATTTTTCCGGGAGTTTGATCTAAAAGAACACTTGAAGAGTCCAGGTGACGAAGAATAAAGGTAAAAATATTAGCATTACCTTCCTGGGCGGCAGTGTTGGACGGACTGGGGTTAATGAGAGCGTTGGTAGCGTTACCGATGGTAATGACGCCGGTAACACCGGTACCGGCAGGATTGGTGATTCCGGCACCAAGGGCACATTGAATTACATGATAGTAGGAAGTTACGGCGGGACTGCCAAGAGCAACGGCGGCAGTGGTACCGACGGTGGCGGTGGCACCCCAAGGACAGGTAACGGCACCGGCAATCAAAGTACCATAATCAAAACCTTGCTGATCGGGAATGGCGTCACTGCTTTTTTCTGCCGCCAGATCGGAAGTAGATTTAATTAAAACTTGCCAAATACCACCAGTGGCACTAACTTGTGGTTCAAAGGAAACAGTGTGGATGGCGGAACGGGTGGCAATAATACTACCACCAGCAACAGAGGAAACAGCAGAAATGCCCGTGTTGACCATGATAGTACCGGTATTACCAATATCTTTAATGGTATAGGTGCTTTGACTGCCACCGACACCAATAGAGACGGTATCACCGATGAATAAGTTATTGGAGGTCTTGGAAGGGAAAGAACTGATGTCTAGTTTGATGATGGTATCGTTAGCGGTTGTACCAACGCCCACACCACCATAGTAAGAAAATTGGGAGTTTGAAAGAACATTTTTAACGTTTTTTGGCGGAACAGAGTTTATTTTTTGGGGATAGATAAAGATGAATCCGCTTATAATAATTGTGGAAAGAAGAAGTTTGATAAAGGTATGCTTTTTCACGGTTTAATTCTTAATAAATCATAAAATATTATAAATAGAGGTTATGGCTAATCAATTTAATTGTCAAGTTCTTGGATATATAGTGTGGGGATATTGGTGAAGACATGAGTTATTGTTCATTGGAGGATCCTGGTCTTTTTATAAATACGTGTAATTGCCTATTTAAGTGTCAATTATCATATCTTTAGCAGTATCTATTGTTTATTGCTTGATACACTTTGTTTGTTTCTTAGGAGGAAGAATAAAAGAGAAAACAGAAACATAATGGAAATAATTATGGAATAAGGGAAAACAAAGAATTGAAAAGAATATTCATACTTTGAAGAATTGCCGACCAAATTGATGACACCCTGATAAGTTCCGGGCCAAAGAGGAACTTTCAGTTGGCAAGTCGAGGCTTCATTTTGAGAATTTAAACACTGAAGAAGTCGAGAGTTTTGTGCGGTGACAGTATAAGGAAAAAGATTCTGTTGCCAATAGAGCTGACCACCTTTGTAGACTGTAATTTGACCATTGATCTGACTGTAGTGTTCGCCTTTGTTGATTATTTCTCCATTAATTTTAATGGGAGTGAAAATATCTTTGATGATTGGCTTTAATGTAAATTGATGAACCTGAAGGTTCGAAGAGAAGACACTCTGATTAGTGGTAGAAACCAGGATATGTGAGCCAATTTTAGCCAAATTTTGATGTTCACCAAGAACGCTGTTGAGCGGTTTTTGGGTAATGAAAAAAGTTGAGTAATGATCAGTATCGGTTGAAGTGGGATTGGTAATTTTAAGAACCAGTTGTTTTTTTTGTCCGGGGTTGAGAAGAAATTCTTGACTAAGTTTTAAGTCAGAATTGGAAAGGGAGAAGTTGAGAGGTGATTCTGAAGTATTTGGGTAGGTGACAGTACCAAGATTGTCGGCAGGTATCCAAGAAGAGACGGAGCATGAAAGAAGAAGGGTCTCGGATGAATTGTTGGTGATTTCGTAGGCCTGGACATATAAAGAATTGGGCAGGAGAATAATTTCTATTTGGGCTGGTTTTAAGGTGAGACTAAATTGACTCATATTAATACTTGGGAACAAGGGTGTAAGTAATGTAATTTTGATAATCTCCTGCGGCCTGAAGGGATGAAATTAGGACGCGATAATTGATGGTGGTCAGACGCTCCTTGACGGGAACATTTTCAGAGGCAACAATGACGGGCAATTGGTTATCAGATAAATCAGCAAAAGGGCGGAAATGGGTAGAATCGAGAAAATATGAAGAAGCGCCGACACCCGTAACATTAAAACCAAAGCCGTATTTGTCGGCGGAGGTCCAGGGTGAGGAGTAGGTAGGGGTGCAGTCATCTGAGTCGCAACTGGTGTTGGGAATAGTAAGATTGGGGTTTATCCAAAGCGGATGGTTTTCTGAAGCCATGATTTGATATCCGTGTCCGGAGGGAGTGGTGACAGTTAAAAGGTTAGTGTCGGTACTACCAAGTCCCGGAGTTAGGCTACCGAAGTCAATATTGAGTTTATCAATAGTAAAAGAGAGCTCAGTAAAAGTATCATAAATATATTGAAAGCCAGATTTAATTTTAATACCGTTTTTTTCTGAGATGCCAGGAGCATTTTGACCAACGGTATCGGTGAGTTGATAATTGGTGGATGATTTACGTCCGGAAGTGATGTTGAAATTACCCCAATCAATAATGTAGGAGGAAGAAGAAAAATGCTGGGCATTGACTGGAAATATAAAACCAGAAACAAGAAATGAGAAGCCTGAAACAAGAAAAATAAGAAAATGTTTAAGTTTCATCTGAGTTGTTATCAATGTTTTTCTGAAGTTTTTCCGAATCTTTAAGTAAATTCTTGGCAATTTTATTTATTTTTGAGTTGTCAGAGAAAGAAATGATTTCCCTGAGTGAAGTTTTAAGCCTGAGGGAGATCCAAAGGAGGAAATCAGTCTCATCTTGACTGAGGACAGCTTCAGTATTTTCTTGTAATTGTTTTTGTTGGGAAATGAAGTAAGTTAGAGGAGTGATGAGGAGGAGAGAGAATAGTTGAATGAGAGAAGAAACAGAGCTGAGACTATAGCTAAAAAACACAATTGTAATCAAGGAGTAAATTAAGTTGGTCAGAGGACGACTTTGAAAAGCAAGTGAAAATAAGAGGAAATATATTAAAAAAAAGATAGAAGAATTGACACCGCCAGTGGAAAAGACTATCAAATTAAGGATGAAAACCACTAAGGGTAAAAATAGTCGATTGGCAAAAATAAGGAGAAAGATAATAATTAAGGAGGTGGCGGCAATAATTTGTGGAACAATTGGAAGCAGAAACTGACTTTGGTGAATCAGAAAAGCAATAAATATAGGAACAAAGAAGGTGGTAATTTTGAGTATGGTGGACATTATTTAAATTATACATGTTATATTTTTTTAGTGAACTTTATTAACGTAAAAAAAATTACATTAACGGATTTAATAATTGCTTTGGGTTTGGGTCTTATGGTGGTAGGTTTGGGAATTAAGATGAAAAGTGCGTCGAAGGTAACAGAGGAAAATAGTTTTGTTAAAGTGGAAAAAAGCGAGCAGGCACTGGTGATTTCTGTGAATATCAACACGGCTTCATCTGTGGAATTAGAAGTTTTACCGTCGATTGGCCCCAAGATAGCCCAGAGAATTATCGATTATCGAAATAAGTGGGGGCTTTTTAAAAGGAAAGAAGACATAAAAAACGTATCAGGGATAGGAGAGAAAACTTATGAAAAAATTATGGATAAGATTGAAATATAAAGAGGTGGTGCCGTTTATCTTGGTCTGGGTTTTGATGTATAAGTTTATAGAAAGGTCGGATTTGATAGAGGTTATAGAACGATCTTTGCCTTCGCGTGAGGCGGGATTGATGTCGGGAATGGTGTGGGGAGAGAAAGGAGGCATTAAGGGAGATCTTTATAAATCATTGATTAATACCGGATTGGTACACATTGTGGTAGTAAGCGGAGCTAATCTAATGATTGTGGGAAAGAGTTTGATTGAAAATTTGGCTAAATTTGTAGGAAGAAAAACGGCAATAATTGGAGGAGGGGGTTTAATTTTAACCTATGTAAATTTAGTAGGGTGGCAGATTCCGGTGATTCGGGCGGTGTTGTTTTTGGGAATCTATTATTGGGCGCAAATACTGGGGAGAAGATTTAAGATAGGAAGAGCTATATTCCTGGTGGGGCTGGTGATGATTTTAGCTGATTTTGGAGTATTGGGTGATGTTAGTTTTTGGCTGTCAATGGTGGCGTTTGTAGCGGTAGTTTTAAACCAAGACGCAGGAGTATTCAGGAATACCGTTTGGGTGAGTTTATTTGTCTTGCCAATATTATCAATAAGCTTTGGAACAATAAGCCTATTAACACCAATAACAAATTTTGGAGCGTTATTTTTGGTGGAAATATTGACAATAATTGGATTTATTGGCAGTTTGATTGGTCTACTATGGCAGGGTTTGGGGGGAGTTGTTTTGGCAACCAGTTATCCATTGTTGAGGTATTTAATTGAAATAGTAGAAAGGGCGGGAAGTCTTGGAGGGGTATTGAATTTCCAGTTTAATTGGTGGATGCTTGCCGGGTGGTATTTAGTTTTAGGGACTTATTGGTATGAAAAAAAGAAAATTTAAAATAATCATGTTGGGGGCATTTTTAATAGTGTTGGGGCTTTTTTTGTCGATTCCTGATGGTAGATTGAGGATGGTGTTTTGTGATGTGGGACAAGGAGATGGGGCGATAATAGTTAAGGGAAATTGGCAAATGTTGATTGACACAGGGACTGATAATGGAAAGATGGAAAGGTGTTTGGATCGATATTTGCCTTTTTGGGATAGAAAAATTGAAGGGGTAATAATAAGCCACTGGGACAAGGATCATAGTGGGGCTTTGAGTAAAATAATGAAAAATTACAAGATAGAGAAGCTGTTTGAGTCAACTGATAGCGGAGAGAAGATTGAACAAATGATTTATACAGATATTTTGAGAGCTGGTGACATAATTAGATATGATGAGATTCATTTTGAAATATTATATCCTTTGGAAAATGAAGATGTCGGAAACGAAAGTTCTTTGGTGGCAGTGTTAAATTATAGGGATAAGAAATTTATGTTTACCGGAGATATGGACGTTGAAGGTGAAGGGAAAATAATGACTTGGTGGCAAGGGAGAGTTGATGGTTTAAAGGTTTCACATCATGGGTCAGACAGTGGAAATAGTGAGGAATGGATAAAACGATTGAGTCCGGCAGTGGCAGTGATAAGTGTAGGGAAAAATAATTATGGACATCCAAAAGCGATAATCCTGGATAGGTTAGAGGGTTTGGGGGTGAGGGTATTAAGGACGGACGCCGGCAGTGAGGTGGTGTTGGGGTGGAATTAATGGGATTGTTGTTGATAAATTACTTTCGAGATTTGAGCGATTGAAGAAGATAATTTAGAAAAATCATTGCCTCTGGTCATAACGCAAATGAGATAGGGTTTTTGGGGAATATAGACAATGCCGCAATCATGAAGTTGTTTTTCGCCCGTGTCAGTAAAAGTTCTTTCGCCGAATTTGTGGGCAATTTTAAGGAGAGGATTGTTGACGCCTTTGACTAGACCATCTTGATATTGAACTTGAGATAAAAGGGAAAGAGCCTTTTCTGACATTTCGTGGTTAAGGTAAGAGGCATTAAAAAGAATCCTAAAAAAGGCAGCATAAGATTTGACTGAAATAATGTTACCGTTGGGATTTTCAATAGCTTGACTGATGTCGACACCGAGATTCTGGTATGTTTCGACAACTAGTTGATTGTCGATATTGTTTAATAAGAGCTCATAAGCCTGATTGTCAGAATAAACAATCATACTTCTGATTAAATCTTCAATGGTATATTCTTGATTGGAGGTGAGGGTGATAGAGGGCAAAATATCCTGAACTAATTCATCTTTTGCAGGTAGATAAGTAAGGGTTTGTTTTAAGACATCTGGGTTTGACTCGGCTTGTTTGTAGTAAGTAATCATTAGAGGGACTTTAATGAGGGAGGCAGGAGAAAAATTTTCTTTTTCATTAATTCCTACCCAAGGTCCTTCGTTTAAATCACGATAATATATACTCGCAAAAGAGACCAATCCAGAGGATTTTAATTGGTTTATGGTTTTGGTGATTTGATCTTTAAGGGAGTCCAGGGCAACATTTTGGGAAAAGTTGGTGGATTCACATTCCAAAAGTGGATTGATGAATTGATAGTTACCCTGATGACGTGATTCAGTAAAGGCGGGAAGAGTTGTCGAGAGTCTGTTTTGACCAAGAAAAAAGCCAAAAATTAAGATAATTAATCCCAAAGTAAGTAGTATAAAAGTTTTTATAATATTCACTACCGTTATGGTAACACGAGGGAAAGTTCCGAATAAAGATTAGAAAATTGGTATATAATATGGCATGGATTTTAAGGTAGTTGAGGCCAAATGGCAAAAGTTTTGGGAAGAGCATCCGGGGCTGTATCGGGCAGATGACGACAGTGATAAAGAAAAAAAATATATTTTAGTAGAGTTTCCGTATCCAAGCGGTAGCGGTTTACATGTTGGCCATGCATTTTCGTTTACCGGAAGCGATATTTATGCCAGGTTTAAAAGAATGCAGGGCTATGACGTCATGTTTCCTATGGGTTGGGATGCTTTTGGTTTGCCAACGGAAAATTATGCCATTAAGTCAAAAAGAAAACCCCAGGAAGTGACCAAAGAGAATATAGAAATGTTTAAGGGGCAAATGAAGAGATTGGCATATTCGTTTGACTGGGAAAGAGAAGTCAATACAAGTGATCCAAATTATTATAAATGGACACAGTGGATTTTTATTCAATTGTTTAAGAAAGGTTTGGCATACAAAAAAGAAATGCCGATAAATTGGTGTCCCAGTTGTAAAACGGGTCTGGCCAACGAGGAAGTTGTAAATGGAAAATGTGAGAGATGCGGGGCGGAGGTGGAAAGAAGAACCATATCACAATGGGTGGTAAAAATTACAGAATACGCAGATAAACTGATTGAGGGGTTGGAAAAAACGGAATTTATTGATAAGGTAAAAAGGGCACAAATAAATTGGATTGGAAAAAGTGAGGGAGCAAAGATCAGATTTCAGATATCTGATTCCCAATTGAAAATAAAGGAGTTGGAGGTTTTCACTACCAGGCCGGACACTTTGTATGGGGCGACTTTTATGGTGATAGCACCGGAACATGAATTGGCCTTGGAATTAAGCAAGAGAGACGAAAAAATAAAAAATTATCTAAATGAGAGCAGAAAAAAGAGTGAAATGGAGAGGGCGGAGTTAAACAAAGAAAAAAATGGGGTCTTTTCAGGGCTATATGCGATAAACCCAATAAATAATAAAGAGATTCCAGTTTGGATTTCTGATTTTGTGTTATCAAGTTATGGGACTGGGGCAATTATGTCAGTTCCGGCTCACGATGAAAGGGATCATGCTTTTGCCAAGAAATATAAGTTGAGTATCATACCGGTAATAAGTAAGGAGAACTGGAATTTTGAAGAAAAGGCATGTTCGGAAGCAAATAGTGGAGTAATGATTAATTCTCCAAAATGGGAGGGATTAAAGCCGGAGGAGGCTATTAAAAAAGCAATTGGGTGGTTAACAGAAAATAAAATAGGGGAAAAGTCTAATTCATACCACTTAAGAGACTGGATATTTAGTCGCCAACATTATTGGGGTGAGCCAATCCCCATGATTTACTGTCAAAAAGACGGGTGGCAGGCAGTACCAGAAGAAGATTTACCGATACAGTTGCCAGAGATTGAAGTCTATGAGCCAACTGAGGACGGGAAAAGTCCTTTATCCAAAATAGAGAACTTTGTTAGGTGTAAATGTCCCATTTGTGAAGGTGAGGCTAGGAGAGAAACTGATACAATGCCAAATTGGGCCGGGTCGGATTGGTATTATTTGGCGTACTGTTTTGCAAAAAAATTAAAAAATGGGGGACAGGATAATTTTAATAGTGATTTAGATTCAAACAGGGTATTTGTTGATATATTTAGTAATAGTTCTAAAGAACTTAAAAAATGGTGTCCAGTTGATGTTTATGTTGGTGGTGATGAGCATAATACTCTTCATTTACTGTATTCCCGATTTATTTATCAGTTTTTGAGTGAAATTGGAGTGCTTCCGAATGAATTACCAGAACCATATTATAAAAGGATTTCCCATGGAGTAATTTTAGGTCCAGATAATCAGAGGATGAGTAAGTCGAAGGGAAATGTGATTGTACCGGAGACGGTGATTGATATATACGGGGTCGATGTGTTGAGGATGTATTTAATGTTTATGGGACCATTTGAGGGTGTAATGGCCTGGAATGAAAAGACGCTGATGGGAGTAAAGAGATTTTTAGACAGATTTAGTCTATTGATTGATAATCAAATTAAATTAGGACTTGATAGCAGTGAGAAATCAAAAGTGTTAATTAATAAAACAATACAGGGGATAAGCCGGGACTATGAGAGTTTTGGATTTAATACGGCGGTGGCAAAACTAATGGAAGCGGTAAATCGCCTTGATTTAATGGGGAAAGAGGAGTTAAAGGTTATGGTTCAGTTGCTGTCTCCCATGGCTCCGCATACGGCAGAAGAGTTGTGGCAGAGACTGGGAGGTAAAGGATCGGTTCACCAAAGTAGTTGGCCGATACATGATAAGAAATATTTGAATAAAGATAAGATAAGCCTGCCGATTGCAATAAACGGGAAAGTAAGAGAAGTAATTGAACTGGATACAGAGAGGGTTAATGATAAAGAATATTTAATGTCAGCAATTGAGTCCAGCGAGAAATTAATGAAATGGTTAGAAGGAAAAGAAATTGTGAAGGAGATATTAGTCCCCGGAAAGATGCTGAACCTAGTAATAAAAGGATAAAAGAGCTTAATTAGCAGTGTTTTTACTTTAGTGCTATGGGTTTTAAAAACTATTTTTTAATGGCATTGTCGGACATCTTTTTAAGTGTAATAGTATTGATAGAATTGGTGTTTTAATCTGAAGAAAAATATAATAATGGATGAAAAATGATTTTATTTGAGTTATTTAAATGGAGGATTTGACTAGAATTAATTATTCACTTAAGGAGGATTAAATAATTGTTATTTTTTAGTAAATATTTACTTAAATACATTACGTAATGCGGTAAATATGATATTGATAAGTGTTTAATGATATTAAAATATTATCGTTATGTTAACGATAAGTGCGGAGATATATGTTTTGGTTAATTATACAAAACATACGGAGAAAAACGCGGAGAAAGGGAATTTTATGCGGATAATAATATATTTTTAGGATTATATGTTGCGGAGAAAGCTGAACTGGGTGTAATAATTGGACTGAATGTATCCCCAGGTGGAATCGAACCACCATTTCAGGTTTAGGAAACCCGCGTTCTATCCATTGAACTATAGGGACAGATAATGTGGTCGGGGATGGGAGATTCGAACTCCCAACCTCGCGCACCCGATGCGCGCGCGCTAGCCAATTGCGCCAATCCCCGATTTTGTTCAGTTAAAGTCTAGTTATTTTAACACGCGAAGCTGGTGTTATATTTAGTTACCTTTTTTATGCTTTAGTAATACTTGTAAAGGATTTTAGTGGTCAGAAATAGCAGTGAGAAGTTGTTGTTGCCAGCTAGTAGGGCGGGCATTAAAGGGTTGTGAGTATGGGGTTTATTTGATATATGATTGACAAAATTCTCCAATATATTTAGACTGATTGAAATGACAAATTTTGATAGAAACACTAGGACTTTGATTGTAAGTTTTTTGGTAGCAATTTTTGCATTAATCCCTTTACGCTTCATTGAGGCGGGAGAACAAAGAAGTTTTATTGGAGACGCTCAGGTTTTAGGAGAAAGTAGCAGTGTGCAGGTTTATGAAGACAACGGTAAGGCCGAAATTAAGTTTGAGGCTCCGTATGACAAATTGGAAACATGTGCTAGCAGGGAAAAAGTGACTGCAATGGAAAATGAAATTGTTGAAAAGCTGAATAATTCAGAGTTGAGTGAAGATCAAATAGATTTAATATTAGATGAGTTGAGAAAAGTAGAAACTAGTGTCTGCCAGTAGTTAACGGTCTTTTATGGTGACTGAAAAAAGGTTTTCTGGATTGTTCTTGGAAGTAGAGATGGAGATGATAAGACGATAACCATCCGGAGTGGGAAGAAGAATTTTTGGGGGAAGGTATTCAGTTGAGTAAACACTTTGGTAATTGGTGTGGTCGTATTCAACAACACCAATACTTTTGTCCTGAATGAAAACCAAATTATTAGAGTAGGGAATCCAGGATATTTGACTTATGGCGGTGTTACCAATAAGAAAGTTGGTATCATCTTTGAAATCATAAATGTAGTAGGAGTCTTTTTGAAGAGTGCGTTGTTGAGCTTGAGTGCTTTGGGTGGGAGGAGGAGTGATAAAGCGCTCAGAAAGCGTGGCACTTTCAGAGGCCTGGTACAAGATTTTGTCTTCGGAAGTGTTAAAAGCTAATACTGTTGAGTCAGTGGCAATAACTGATTTAAGTTCGAGGGGGAGTTTTTCTAATTTGTTTTGAATAGTCTGTGATTGAATGTTTTGCCAATCTTTTTTTATTTGGGGTAGACGGGAGGAAATATCAAACAGATTTTTTGAATCAAGAGTCTGGTCAAGAGAAATAAGATAGACATTGGGGTTGGTTTTCGAGGTGGCGAGAATTTGTTTGGAGTTGGGAGAGAATTCAAAGGAATATTTTGACCAATCAAGATAGGGGAGGTTGGGAGATAAAAATCTTTGAGTATTTTTACTCATAAGTAGAGGCAATTCAGTCAGTTCTAACAAATATAGCCCGTTTTCTTTGCTGGTGGCTGAAGTAGAAGCAACGGCATATATAATTTTTGTGGAATCAGGACTAACAACTGGATTGATAATTTTGCCTTGAGTAATTGGTTTTAAATCAAATGAGGAGCGAAATAGTTGAGCATCGGCCTGATAAACGAGTTCTGGCTTTATTTCGATATTTTTTTTCCAAGCATAATAGCCATCTTTACTGATTTTTATTTGATAATTTCCAGGATTGAGGTTGAGGGTGTCGTCGGTGGCGGTGACTAATAGGTCGTCGACATATACACTGGCAGATTTTGGTTTAGAGGTAGCCGAGAGTAGGCCGGTAACCTTGAGCTTGAAACCATTGTTTGGGTCCAGGCGGTAACCTCTGGCAAAAATTGAAATAAAGAGGGTGGCACTGATGACAATGGAGGCCACCGAAAGAATTATTAGGAGACTTTTTCGGTTAGAATTTGAATGCATTAGTGTATTATATAGAATTATGAGCTGGATAAGAAAGTTGGCAATAGATTTGGGGACTTCAAATTGTACTATTTGGGGCGAAAATGAAGGAATATTGTTAACTGAACCATCGGTAGTGGCAATTGAGGCTGAGGGTGGAAAGGTGCTGGCGGCCGGGAGTGAGGCGAAAAAAATGGAAGGAAAAACACCTGATTATATTGAGATTATTAAACCGATAGAATTTGGAGCGGTAGTGAACTATGAAGCGGCGGTGGGGATGCTAAGGTGGTTTTTAAGAGAAGTGATGGGTTCGGCGTGGTTGTTGGGGCCGGAAGTAATGGTGACGGTGGCGTCGGGATTGACCCAAGTTGAACAAAGAGCGGTGTTAGATGCGGTGTTGGAGGCTGGCGCAAGAAAAGTCTATTTAATTGATAGTCCGTTGGCGGCGGCAATTGGGGCAAAAATACCGATTTCAGAGCCATTTGGAAATATGGTGGTGAATATGGGGGGGGGAATAATTGAGGCGGCCGTGGTGGCTTCAGGAGGGGTGGTGGCTAGTAAATGTTTTCGTAGTGGAGGAAGTAGGTTAGATGAGTCACTTGAGGAATATTTAAAAAGAAAATATAGTTTAGCGGTGGGTGATCAGACTGTAGAGCTGGTTAAGATTAAGCTGGGAACCGCAGTAAAGTTAAAAAAAACAGAAACGCTATCTATTAGTGGTCGGGATCTGGTTTATGGTTTACCAAAGAGCCTAGAATTAAACTCTGATGAAATATTTGAGGTAATCAGACCAATGCTTGACGAGGTGATACTGGTGGTGAGAGAGACACTGCAAGTGACACCTCCTGAATTAGTGGCGGATATTGCCGACAGGGGGATTGTATTAGTGGGGGCTGCATCAAAATTAAGAAACCTAGCATTGTTGTTAACGAGGGAAATTGGTGTATCAGTACATCTGTCAATTGACTCGGAAACTTGTGTTATTAAGGGAGCAGGAATGGCAATGGAGAATTTGGAAACGTATCGTAAATCGGTAAGGTGATATAGATAATATTTACATCTTATATAAATATTATTGATATGATAAGGACGATTGATATAGTTAGAAATTAATTCCTATAATATATATAATCGAAAAAAATATATATTTTTTAATAAAATTTAAGTTAAAGACTAAAGATGGGGAATATTGATGAGTAATAAATTTGTTCGATATGGCAAAAAATACCAGTTTGTATTTATTAAAAAAAAGTTCTTATAGTATATATAGTAGGAAAGAGTGATATAGTTAAGACCATCCTAAATATGTTATCTTTTATAGGATACGTAATGTAAGTATTTAATGTGTAAAAGACGAGAGAGGCCTAGTTTTTTAGACGAAAGTCATTTATTATAAGTTAAGAATAATGAAAAAAATGCAATCTGGAGATCAAAAAAAAGACCCGAAAAGTGGTAGAAATGCCATAAAGTACTGGAAAATGTTTGATATACGCTTTTTTGGCAGTAGTACTGATAAACTGCTAAGGATGTTGTTGGGAAGAATTGAGGCTGGTAAAGGTAAAATATGGCTAACCACGGTTAATACGGAGTTTGTGATGGCCGCAAGAAGAGACAAGTATTTTGCGGATATTATCAATAAAAGTGATGTAAAGGTGGTTGACGGAATTGGTTTACTTTGGGCAAAAGAGGTATTAAAAAGCCCGAAAGGAATAAGGAGATGGGTAAAAGGACTTGGAGTAGGAATAGAAATTCTTCAAGGGAAGAGACGTGAATGCTTGATATCCGGGTCGGATTTAATTTTAAATTTAAGTGAAATGGCAACAAAAGAAAAACAAAAAATTTTTCTATTAGGTGGTTGGGAAAATAGGGCAGAGAGGAGTGGTAAATTTTTGGCAAAAAAATTTCCGGGTCTAAATTATAGTTTTTGCCAGGGAGAGCCGGAGCAAAAAAATGACGAAGTAATAAGTCGAATAAACAAATTTGAGCCAGACTATTTACTGGTGGCTTACGGTATGAAAAGACAAGAAGAATGGATTAAAAATAATTTGGCTAAGCTAAAGGTCAGGGTGGCGGTGGGGGTGGGGAGAAGCTTTGATTATTACAGTGGAGCTTTAAAGAGGGCTCCACCATGGATGAGAAAGATGGGCTTGGAGTGGTTATATAGCCTGATTAAAGAACCAAAGAGGTGGAAAAGACAATTGGTGTTGCCAAGGTTTATTTGGATGGTGTTAACTGAAATTACCTAAGAATTTAATTTCTGGTTCTAAGGTGATATTTAGTTTAGATTTGGCTTCGGATTGAATTTTTTTAACGACTGCGTAATAATCAGCGGCAGTAGCATGGCCGAGGTTGAGAATAAAGTTGCCGTGAAGAGGGCTAATTTGAGCATCTCCTATTTGGAATCCTTTTAAATTAAGCTCTTGATCGATGATGCGGCCAGCAAAGTCGGCTGGATGCCCAGTTCTGGCTGGTAAATTTTTAAAGACAGAACCGAGAGAATTCATAGACTGAGTTTGGAGTTTTTTGGTGATAATATCAATTACCTTTTGTCTTGAGGTGTCAGCATCGCCCGGAGTTAGTTGAAAGATGGCGGAGAGGATGATTAGGTTTGGTTTGGTAGCAAATTCTGAGGTGTCGTAAGACCATTTCAAGATGTTGGATTTTAGGGAATAGGTTTTAGATTGTTCTAAATCGAAGACTTGAATTTCTGTAAGAAATCTATCAAAGTTGTTCTTGTTGATTCCGTGAATATTGCCAAAAATGGCACCACCGATAGATGAGGGAATATAGGCAAACTCTTCAAGGCCGGAGAGGGAATGATTGATAGTGTCGGTAATTAATAAGGGGAGATTGACACCTGAATCAACCTTAACCTGGTTGTTGGGTAAATATTCAATAGAATTTGACATGTTTTTAATGACTGTCCCACGGATACCGGAATCGGAGATTAAAACATTAGAGCCGTTGCCGAGGATGGTAACATTTTGATATTTTTTTAAAGCCTCAATAAATTCGGCTGTAGTGTTGGTAATAATGAAAGTGTCAGCGGGACCGCCTATTTTGACGGTAGTATAAGGGGCTAGGGGATGATTTAGGTAAGTTTCCATGCCTAATTATATATTAAATATATTATTTATAATAAAAAGGCTTATATATATAATATATATTGTTATTTTGTGGATAAGTGGGTAAATTGTTTTGTGGCTTATAATATTTAATAGGGTAAAATGAACTAATGAGGAATTGGAAAAGAGCTTGGCTAGTAACAACGCTAATTGTTTTTAGTGCTGGAATTGCTTGGATGTTTGAGGGAAATCAAAAACAAGTTAATATTGGTGGTGTTGTGTTACCAAAGCCAACTATTATTGAAAATAAATTAAAAATTGCAGTGATGGCGGATATTCACAACGACGAAGAGGAATTAAGAATAATGCTGAAGAAAGCCAAGGGCAACGGAGTTGAAATGGTGGTGCTGGCTGGTGATTTAACTAATAATGGGAAAACAAGTGAGCTGATTAAGATAAAGGAGGTTTTGGATGAATCAGGGGTGAAATATGCGGCTGTGCCTGGAAATCATGAGTATTATATTGACGAATTTGTAAAAATATTTGGAAAAAATTACCAGAGTATAAGATTGGGAGAAGTGAAGTTAATTTTGGTGGATAATAGCTACTGGAAAGGCTTGGATGAGGTGCATAAAAAATGGTTAGAGGGTGAGGTGGGTGAGTGTAGGGTGCTGATTTGTGTCGCAGTGATGCATAAGCCCTTAAATAATTTGTTTTCGAGCCATGTAATGGGTGAGAATAATGATAAGGCAACGGCAGAAGCATTATGGATGAGAGAATTATTAATAACTTTCGGAGTCAGGCAAATTGAAGCGGGACATTTACATTATGCGAGCTCGTATGAGCTCGAAGGAATAAGAACGGATATAGTGGGGGCGGTTTCCAGGGAGAGAAATAATCAAAGTCCCAGGTATACTGAATTAATGATCGGTAGAGATTTAATAGAGAGAGTTGTGGTGGAGGAAACAGATGGTATTGGGAATTGATCCAGGGTTGGAAAATACAGGGTGGGGGGTAGTGGAGAATAATAAGTTGGTGGAATGTGGAGTAATTTTAACTACTAATAAGGATAAAAGTGAAGATAGGTTGGAAAAAATTTTTGAAGAAATACAGAAAATTATTAAAAAATATAAAGTGGATGAGGTGGCAATGGAAAGTTTATTTTTTGCCAAAAATGTCAGAAGTGCGATGACGGTGGCGGAGGCGATAGGGGTGATAAACCAATTTTTGAATACACACCGCTACAGATAAAAATGGCTTTGGTTGGGTATGGGCGGGCGGAGAAAGAACAGGTGGAGTTGATGGTGAGGGATTGTTTGGGTCTTGAAGAACCAATAACACCCGGCCACGCCTCGGATGCGGTGGCAGCAGCTTTGACGCATGAGTTTACAATGAGGCTATAACCAGTTGATTTGTAATATATATTATGGGTGAGATATAATTTGTTATGGCAGCCTATGAAAAGGAAAAATTGTATAAGGAATATCAGAAAAGAAAGGAATCACTTGAAAAATTAAAGGAATCGGTGGTTACCGATATCAGTAGTCTATTAAAGAGTAGGGGTATTGTGGTGAATACCGTGAAAGGAAGGGTTAAGGATTTTGAAAGTTTTTATCAGAAGATCGAGAGATTAGCGGAATCTGGAGCCTTGTTCGATTCTCCTTGTGATGAAATTCAGGACCTCGTTGGAGTTCGAATTGTATTATTGTTTGTTAGTGATTTGGATAAGGTTGAATCAATGTTGGGGTCTGTTTTTAAGGTAAAATCAAAAAAAAGATTTAGTGAAAATATGCCAGATAATCAGTTTGGATATCAGTCGGATCACTATGTTTTAATGTATGGAAACAAGGTAAGGGGGCCTCAATATGGTGAGGTAAAAGATATTAATTTTGAATTACAGGTTCGAACTGTATTGATGGATGCTTGGGACTCTGTTTCTCATGAATTAGACTATAAGAACGATATTCCGATACCATCAAACATGAGAAGGGTTTTTTATGGATTAAGTGGTCTTTTTGTGGTTGCTGATCAACAATTTCAACAAATGAACGAATTAATAATAAAGAATAGAAAAGGTAAAAAGGTGATTGGAAGACCGATTGATTTATTGGAAAGAGAGATTAATTTAGATACTTTAATGGCATATGGTGAATATAAGTTTCAAGATCGGTTTGTAAAGAAGGATAAAATAAAAAGTGGAGTTGATAAATACTATTTTGAGTTAGCGAAAGAAATTGAACAGCTAAGAAAATACAATTCGATAGCTGATATTGATGAAATTGTTGATAAGCGTATCTCCGAGGTTTATGCAAAAGAAAAAAAAGAACATGGAGGGGGAACGGTCTTTTTTACGGTAATAGGATTGATTAGGGTGGCTTTGACCATGGAGGATCCTGATTATGCATTACTTTTGAAAAATAAGGCTGTGCACACTAAAGAATAGTGTTCGGCTTTTGTTCGGTCGGGGAAAATGTTATGATGAGTTTATGATTTCGAGTTTAAAGGGGATGGTTGATCGAGTATGGGGAAATTATATCGAGGTAGAAGTAGGTGGTGTGGGATATTTGGTATGGGTGGGGAGAAGAAATTATACTGAGGGACAAGAGGTAAAGATTTTTACTTATATGGCAGTATCAGAAAATGATATGGCTTTGTATGGTTTTGAAAATTTTGAAGATTTGGATTTATTTAAAATGCTAATTACAGTGTCGGGGGTGGGGCCAAAATCAGCAGCTCAGATTTTAGAGCAGTGTAAGGGAGTGGAAATAATTAAAGCAATTGGAGATGCCGATACAAGTTTTTTTGAAAAAATAAAGGGAGTGGGAAAAAAGACGGCTCAAAGAATTATTGTGGATTTAAAATCAAAAATCGGGGGCTTAGGAGAATTAAATTTAAGAGACGAGTCTCCACTGCTCGAAGATGATGTGGTGTTGAGTTTGAGACAGTTGGGATTTGAGAGAAAAGAAATCGAAAATGTAATTAATAAAATGCCCATTGAACTAGAGATTCTTGAAGATAAAGTTAGTTGGTGTTTGCAAAACCTAGGACGATAAATGACGGATAAGAATTTGGATCCAAAATTAAAAAGTGAGGACAAGGAAATTGAACTGTCACTCCGCCCCAGAAAACTGGCAGAGTTTATTGGACAAAAGAAGTTAAAAGATCAGTTGGGAGTGTTTATTAAGGCAGCTAAGGAAAGAGAAGAGGCCTTAGATCATATTTTGTTTTATGGTCCTCCAGGGTTGGGAAAAACAACTTTAGCAATGTTGTTAGCTCTGGAAATGGAATCGAATATAAAAATTACTTCTGGGCCTGCTTTGACTAGGGCTGGAGATTTGGCTTCGATTCTGACTTCATTGAAAAAAGGAGATGTTTTGTTTATAGATGAGATTCACCGGTTGAATAAAATCGTTGAGGAAACGCTTTATAGCGCCATGGAGGATTATGTTTTGGACATAGTGTTAGGGAAAGGACCGTCAGCCAGATCTGTGAGACTGAAATTACAGAAATTTACAATTGTCGGAGCGACGACCCGAATTGGATTAATTTCTGGGCCAATGAGAGATCGTTTCGGAATTGTCCAGCAAATTGATTTTTATGAAGATATTAATTTGGCAGAAATTGTGATGAGGACAGCGAAATTTTTGAAAGTGAGAATTGACAGGGAGGCGGCAGAGGAAATTGCCAGGAGGTCTAGAGGGACACCAAGAATTGCCAATAGGCTTTTGAAGAGAGTCAGGGATTACGCTCAGGTGGGTGGTGATTCTTTAATCACTGTCGGGGAAGCAAAGATGGCATTGGAGAAATTGGGAGTAGATGAGCTAGGTTTATCTGATGCGGATAGGAAGTATTTGGATGTGGTCAAAAAACAATATGGTGGGGGGCCGGTGGGAGTGGAAAATATTGCAGCAGCATTGACTGAGGATGTGGAGACTATTACGGATGTTTATGAACCGTTTTTGATGAAGAAGGGATTAGTGAAGAGGACACCGAGGGGAAGGGTAAGTGGGTGATATAATTGGGCATGCCTGGAAAAATTACCACAGTTGAGGGGATAAGTGTTAGTGTTGACCTTTCAAAAATTTGTGAAAATTGTGGTGCTTATAGAGGTGAACTGGAAATAGTGGCAAGAAGGTTGTTTCCGAATAATCATATGGGAAGTGGGGTGGCTGTAATAGAGTGTTTACCTGGTGGAGACGAAGAAGGTAGAACACGGAGATTAAATATCAAAGGATCCATTGATGGAAAATATTTTGAATCAATGAATGATTTAAAAGATTGGAGTGTGAGGCTGGTTCATTGTGGTCAGAAACCAAAAAAGGCAGCTAGAAGTTAATCTAACCGCCTTTAAGGCAAAGTAGGAGGGAATATTATTCCGCTTGGATACCAAGTAGCCAGAGAACAGCTTCCTTGCGGTAGCGACGATCACCGCGAGCATTGATGCGGATGGCGGGAAGTTTACCCCGTTTACCCCAACGCTTTATCGTGAGTTTAGAAACACGTAGCAAATCGGCGACTTCGGCAACCGTTAAAAGGTCGGGAAGATTGTCGATACTGATACCATTAACTTTTTTTGGGGGGGATTTTTGATTCACAAGCTTATCTTGTGTTAGGTTTTGATCATCCATTTTGTGGCTCCTCGTGTATCAAAAGAACATTTAACTATAATCATTAAAACACAAAGCATATAAGTAGGTCAAGATATCAAAAAAAGAAAAATGAAAAAATGTTGTAAAATAAATAAATGATCGACAACAAAATTGCCTTTTTTGGGGTGAAAAGTTGGGAGAGACCAATTATTGAAAGGGAAATAATTAATTTAGACGTTTTCGGGGTGGGAATTTTCGAAGAAGAGTTGCAGGATAATTTAGAATTAGCGAAACAGTACGATATTGTTTCGATTTTTATCTATTCGAAAGCAGATAAAGAGGTTTTAGACAAGTTACCGAATTTGAAGATGATTGCAACCCGATCAACTGGTGTTGATCATATAGATATTGATGAGTGTAAGAAAAGAAAAGTTGTAGTCGCAAATGTGCCGGTATATGGATCTAACACAGTGGCGGAATATGCTTTTGCCTTAATTCTGGCGGTAGCAAAGAAGGTAGTGGAAGCACATCAAGCAGTAGAGGAAGATGAGTTTAGTCCGGAGGGATTGACAGGAATTGATCTTTTCGGAAAAACATTGGGAATTGTGGGATTGGGAAAAATCGGGGCTAATGTGGCTAAGATGGCCAGAGGTTTTGGAATGAAAGTTGTGGCGGTGGAGAAAAATCCGGATTTAAAAATAGTTAAAAAATATAAAGTGAAGCTGGTTGACCTGGAAACCCTATTGAAGGAGTCGGATGTGGTGACGCTTCATGTTCCAGCCTCAAAGGAGACTTATCATTTAATTAATCGAAGTAATATCAAGCTGTTGAAGGAGGGAAGTATTTTAGTAAACACCTCCCGGGGAGCAGTGGTGGAAAGTGAATCGATGATTTGGGCTTTAAATAAGGGAATATTAAGGGGAGTTGGGTTGGATGTAGTAGAAGAAGAGGATAAGGTTGAAAGCATGTCCTTGGTGATGAGCCAAAGACCAACCAAGGAAGATTTGCAAAATGTATTGAGTTATCACATGTTGAGGGATAGGGAAGACGTAGTGTTTACGCCACACAATGCTTTTAACACAGAAGAAGCAATTGAAAGAATAATAAAAACAACGATTGAGAATATAAAAGAATTTTGTAAAAAAAATTAGTTATAATCTGTTATGAAAGCAGTAATAATATGCGGTGGGGTGGGTAGTAAAATGTGGCCGGAAAGCCGCGCCAGTTCACCAAAACAGTTTTTACCACTCATCGGCGAGAAATCACTATTCCAATTGAACTGGGAGGCGCTAAGACTGAAATTTTCCCCGGAAGAAATATTTTTGCAGACAAATGCGGTTCAGGCAGAAATTGCTAAGAAGCAAGTTTCGGAAATTTTGCCCGACAATGTTTTTATTGAACCGGAAATGAGAAATCAAGGGCCGGCGACCGGATTTGCAGCAGCATCTCTGATGAAAAAAGGTTTTGGAGATGAGGCGTTTATGCTGGTACAAGCAGATGTGATGAGAAAACCGGAAGAAAAATTTATAGAAATGTTGGAAGTGATGGGGACTTTAGCAGAATCAACAGAAAATTACATAACGGGTGGGATTGCTCCGGAAAATATTGTTAGAGGGGTTGATTATTTAGTAAAAGGAGAGTTGGTAAAAGAGGAAAAAGGAGTTAAGGTGTATCGGGTGGCGGATTATATTGACAGAGCAGAGGAAGAGAAAATTAAACAGTATTTAGGTTCAGATAAGCTGTTAATTCACGCTAATCACACGACAATGACACCAAATAATTTAATGGAAATGTATAAAAAATACAGGATGGATTGGTATGAACCCCTGATGAGTATTGTTAATGGAGGAGATGTTCCAACTGAATATGCCAAGATGCCAAAGGCGGGAATCGAAGAGGTAACAAAACAAGTTTATACAAAAGGGGAGGCGCTGGTGGCCGAATTACCTTTTGAGTGGATTGATTTTGGGACTTGGGAGAGCCTGTCGAAGTATCTGGTATCTAAAAATTTGTATTCTTCTGATAGTAAAACAATAGAGTTAGATAGTACTAATAATTTTGTGAGGGCAAACAAGACGGTGGCATTAATTGGAGTCAATGATTTGATAGTTATTGATAAAAACGATGCTCTTTTGATTTGTAAAAAGGAGATGACGGGGAAGGTGGGAGAGGTGGTAGATAAATTGAAAGCGGAAAATAAAGTGGAATTGTTGTAAAAATATGACAGACGAGAAGCTGGTAAAATTTAATCGTACTGGTGAGAATATTCCGGTAACTTTTATTGAAACAGCCGAAGTAACAAAGGGTGTCAGATGTGATGTTTATCGGTTTCTAGAGGATGAGACAAGAGATTTGGGAGTAATTTATGTTGAGCCAGGATGTAAAACGCCGTTGCAAAAAGTATTGGAAGGTGAAAAAACAATTGAGGGTTTTTATATGGGTAGAGGTATTTTGACGATTATAAAAATTAATGGAGAAAAAGAGACTTACGAAGTTGATGACAAATCGGGAAAAGACTTTTTTCAAGAAGTAAGGGTTGGGGAGACAATGCAGTGGGAGGCGACACCAGACTCAATTCTGATTGCCTATGAGGTGTGTTATCCACCATATAAGCCCGGAAGATATGAGGATTTAGTTGAATAGCCTAGATTATAAGTGCAAAATTTGATCGATTTTGTATCAATAAATACTAATTGACAGACATTGAGAGGGGCGAGTACAATCGGGGCGATTATAAATTATCAGTCAAATCATATAACTGCTAAAATCTGCTCAGCAAGCAATATGAAATTATTATAAATTATTATTCTGTCCACATGGATATTTTCAAAGCAGGTGGAACACAATTATGTCAAATTGGTCTGAATTTAAAACGTATACAGATTTAAGTCTTATTTTTATCTTAAATAGTATTGTAGGGGTATATCTGATTACATCAGGAGGAAAAGTTATTTATGTTGGAAAAGCCGATTACAGTCTCAAAAATAGATTGTCAGATCATTTAAAATTTTCAACAGAAAGTAATAAGGTGCTTGTTAATTATCTTATGGCTGGTGGGTGTAGATTTTCCTTATTAGAGGTTCCGCAAAAGATTGATAGAGATAGAATCGAAAAGGAATTAATACAATTATATAGTCCTGTTTGCAATAAACAGAATAATCCATTTCCAGTTCGATAACAAAAACCCCCTCGGAAGAGGGGGTTTAAAGTTTAAAATAAAAGAATTATTTTAATTCAACGGTTGCACCAGCGGCTTCGAGTTTAGTCTTAGCTTCGGCAGCAGCGTCTTTTTTCATAGTGCTTTAGCTTCTTTCAAACCCAATTCTGGTTTGAATTCACGGACAGCTTTGATGACGGCGATTTTATTGGTGCCGGCGTTGGTAACGATGACATCAAATTCGCTTTTTTCTTCAACAGCAGCAGCGGCAGGAGCACCGGCGGCAGCAGCGGCAGGAGCGGCGGACATGGCAACAGCTTTAACATCGAACTTTTCTTCTAGAGCTTTGACCAATTCGGAGAGTTCAAGCACCGAAAGTTGAGAGATTTGGTCGAGGATGGTTTCTAATTTTTTATCCATTTTTTTATTTAAATTTGTAAAAATTTATATATAAACTATTAATTGGTCGCTTGTTTATCAGCCAGAGCTTTTAGGGTTAAAACTAATTGCTGTTGATTGAAACGCATGGCGTAAACCAAACGTTGCAGAGGATTTTTAAGTCCCCCAATAAATTGAGCGATAAGAGTAGATTTGGAAGGCAGAGATAAAAACTTCTTTAATTCATCCAAAGAAAGTAGCTTTTTGTCATAAATTCCGAACTTAAAACTGGTTTTTTCCTTGTCTTTATTGACAGTGTCAATTTCTTTTAAGGGGGCGATTTCATCGGTATCACAATAAACAACGGCGGTGGGGCCGGTTAGAGTTTCGGGCAAGTCGAGTTCCATTTTATTAAGGGCACGGGTGATGAGGGTATTTTTGATAACCTCAATAGAGCCACCAGCATCTTTGACTTTGGCACGGAGAGTACCAGCATCACCAGCAGTGAGACCCTGGTATTGAATAAAAGCAGCAGATTTGGCTTCAGAGAGTCTTTTAACGACTTCGTCAACTTTTTCAATTTTTTGTATTTTTGCCATATTTTTTGAATAAAAAATGCCTCGAAGACGAGGCACAATTAGAAAATCTAGCTGTTTCCTCGGCGGGACTTATTTGAGTGCCGGCTGTCTTCGGGATTACAGAGAGGATTATACACTAATTTAAGTGGTTGGCAAAGAGGGGAATGAGGGTTACACTTTGGGCATTGTATATTAAAGGTTATTTATATTTCTAATTACAGAAAAATTTCTGAAATGGGAAATATCGGTAACAAAAGGAGGAAATATGGCTAGGGAAGAGGTGGTTAGAGTTATCAAAGGTTTTTCTGGTAGTGTTGGCGAAAATGGTAAATGGAGAGGTAGTGGATTGGTGGCACCTTTAATTACCCGAGTGTATCTTGGGGCACCCGCTATTTTACTGAATTTAGATGAAGAAGAGTGTAAAAAAATGATTATTAGAGGAATAAGGCAGCTAACGGGGGTAGTTATACCAGAGAAGTATGATCCGATTTTTTGGAATTCAGAAAAGGGAAAGGTGGTGGCGGAAAAATTAAATAGGAGATTGCCACAATTGCCCGAGGGAAGAAAAGTTGATCGGGCCTGACAGGACTAAGAATGAGAAAATATTGGTGGGTACTTATATATTGCCGTTATTTGAGGTAGGATGGCTGTTTTGGTGATATAATCCTATGTCCTAAAACCTTTTAGCGTTGACTGTAGAGGTTTAGGTAATATAAAAGTTGAGAAAACAACAAATGGTTACAAAAACATTGAAAAAGGCTGTTGAGGGCAGAGATGTATTGGGTTTACGCTACGATAATAGTAAATATTGGAAGAAATATTATTCGGCAAAAGCTAATAATAGAGATTTTACTCGCGAGCACGAGTATGCGGTATTTTTGCAAGGGCTAATTAGTAAAAAAGCAAAGGTGCTTGATGTGGCGACCGGATATGGTTTTTTGCCAGTGGAAATGGCGAAACTGGGATTTAGTGTTGATTGTGTTGATAAGTATAAGGAAATGATTGAAGTGGCCAATAAATATATCTTGAAAAATAAGTTACAGCTCAAAATTTATAAGGCAGATGCGACTAAACTACCAATGAGTGACAGGTCATATGATTTGGTAATGGCTCAATCAATTCTCGAGCATTTTTGTTTTGAGGAAATGACAAATAAACTGATTCCAGAGATCAAAAGGGTTACGAAGAATAAAGGTTTAATTTTAGTTCATGTTCCAATTAAGAGTGGGGTATGTGTGTTAAAAAAGTATTTCCGAAAATTCATTAAGAATGATTTGCCTAAGTGGGCAATCGATGATGACGGAGACGTTACACATAAAGTTTGGATGAGTGCGCCTGAATATATTAGTGAGCTTTCGAAGCAGGACGTAAACGTGGAATTCATAAGATTTAATTTTATTAGAAGCAATGAAACTATTTCGTGGATGAGGGTTTTAAACAGAATATTCGTAATGTTTGGTATGAATAAATTTCACAAAAAAGAGAGTGTCTCTAGTTTTAAACTAAAGATATTGTCTTTTTTGGGGACGTCTGTTGTTTTGGTTTGTCGAAATAATAGTATATAATCCGAGCATGAAAGTTTTTTTTGTTGCATCTCCAAGGTCGGCAAACAAAGAACCGGGTTTATTTATAAAAATAAATAGTCTTTTGGGTAAAGAAGCAACACTTTTGGGAGATATGGTGCCGACATGGACTAAGGGAAATGTTTCAAATTTTTATAATGGGACCCACAAGGAAAGGGTGGATCATTTTAAAAAAACGGTGGAATATGTGAAAAAAGCCGATGCTGTTTTTGTTGAGTTATCGGAACACAGCATGTCGATGGGTTACATCGTGAATAAGGCTTTGGAAAACAGTAAGCCGGTGGTGGCCTTGTATAAAAAAGGTTTTGAACCATATTTTTTTAGTGGAATTGAAGATTCGAGGTTGTTGATTGTTGAATATACTGAAGAAAATATTGAAGAGACAATTCGGGAAGCTTTGAATAAAATAAAAGATTACAGTGACGTACGGTTTAATTTTTTTGTGTCACCAAAAATATTGAATTATTTAGATTGGATAGCCCAAAAGAGAATGATTCCCCGAAGTGTATTTTTGAGAAATTTAATTGAGAGAGAAATAAAAAAGGACAAAGAGTTTAAGGAGTAAGGAGGTGTTGGTGTTCGGAGTGGAATTTGGTTTTAAGTTTTAGCCAGTAGGGTGATTGGCGACAAAGTTTTTTTGAATGGAGAGGGTTTTTGAGAAGCACCTTGATCAATTCTTCGAGAAAAATGGTATTTTGAGAACCCTTGATTAGGATGGTGGCGTTTTGAGGAAGATTATTTTTTAAGTAGTCGGCGGCTTGCCACCAATACATAAATTTTTTTGCTTTAGAACCAAAATAACGACTGGTTTCAGGACCAACGCCAATAATTTGGTCGGCACTGTTGAGAGCAGTTTTATAGAGATTTTGATGAGACAGCTCTGAAGCGGCACCAAGTTCACGCATGTCACCCAAGACAACGATTCTGGGAGATTTAAAAGAGGCAAGAAAATTTAACATTTCAGTAGTGGCTAGGGGCGAAGAGTTGTAAGAACTATCGATAATGCTTGAGTCATTGATGCCTTTTAAGATTGAAGAACGTCCCGGGGGAAGGTGGAAGTTGTTTTTTAGATTATTAATGGCGGTAGACGAGTCTAGCTTGAGAAGTTTGGCGACGGCAAGAGAAGCACCCAGTGAAATATCATAGATACCAGGGAGGAAGAAATTGGGAATGTCGATTTTAGTTGGTTTAATAGAGACGATTTTTTTGTTTTTAGTGTACTTCTTAACAAAAAGATCAGAAGAATTGATGATGGCAGTGGTGGCAGAATTGGCCAGCTTAGCCTTTTCTTGAGCGATCTCGTCAAGTGAAGAAAAATTTTCTAAATGGACTGGAGTGACATTGAGGAATATTCCGATATCTGGCTTGACGATAGATAATAGATAGGACATGTTTTTGGGGGATTTAGAGCTATCGATTCCCATTTCTAGGAGATAAATGTCGTAGGTTTTCCAGTTGGTGAGGAGTTTGAAGGGGGTAAGGAGGGCGATTGTTAGCCAAGATAAAAGAGAAAAATCCGGGTTCTTAAAACCAAGAATGTTGAGAGGAATACCGGATTCGGAATTGCTACCGTAATTGGTTTTAACTTTGAAATTTGGTTTTAGGGCGGCTTCGGTGGCCAAAAGAGTTGAGGTTTTGCCGGCGGAGCCGGTGATGCCGACGATAATTAGTTTTGGATTAAGTAATTTTACTTTGGCGAGCTGGAGACGAGCAAAGAAGCGAAGATAGTAGAGAAAAAGGAGGCTAAAATTTTTTTTCACTTAGCTATTATATAATGTAACTAATGGCAAAGCTAAGAGTGGGAGTGTTGATGGGAGGGGAAAGTAGCGAAAGGGAAGTGTCGCTGATGACGGGGCTAGAGATGATGAAAAATTTGGATAGGGGAAAATATGAAATTGAGGCGATTGAATTGCCAAAAGATTTAAGAAAGATTGATGGGAAAATAGACGTGGCTTTAATAGCATTGCACGGTAAGGGCGGAGAGGATGGAGTGATTCAGGGATATTTGGAAAGTTTTGGAATTAAATATACCGGCTGTGGGGTGTTGGCGTCAGCCGTGGGAATGGATAAAAAAATATTTAGGGAAGTAATGATGGCCAACAAATTACCAATACCGAGATTGGTAACACGGGCTCCTTGTGTGGTAAAGCCCAGTAATGGCGGCTCGAGTGTGGGAGTGTCGATTGTGAAAAAGGATGGTGAAATGGAAAACGCTATAGCTAAGGCTAGAAAATATGATGATGAAATAATAATTGAAGAATATTTGAAAGGGACAGAAGTGTCGTGTGGGATTTTGGGGAATGAAGTTTTGCCGGTAATTGAAATAGTGCCAAAAAATGAGTTTTTTGATTATGAATCAAAATATACTGAAAGCGGAGCAGAGGAGATTTGTCCGGCGCGGATTAGTAAAAAACTTAGTGACAGAGTACAAAAACTGTCAACAAAAGTTTTTAAGGTAATAAAAGGGAGGGGCTATGCCAGGATTGACTTTATTATAAAAAATAATAAGCCATATATTTTAGAAATAAATACCTTACCAGGAATGACAGCGGTGTCGTTGTTACCAAAAGAGGCGTTGGTAGTGGGAATAAGTTATTCCCAGCTTTTGGATAAAATAATTGAGTTGGCACTAAAAAAGCCCCTAGAATAGGGGCTTTTTGAAATTATATCAGAATTATTTCTCAACAAGAACTTTGATACAAGGACCCATGGTGGCACAAAGAGCCAATTTTTTAATTTTTGGAACTTTGATAACCTTAATGAGTTGTTCAATGTTGGCTTGTAACTCTTTTTCGGGTTGAGAAACTTTGCCGACAACGAGGTGGACAACGGGAGCTTTTTTCTCAGTTTTGATCATAGTTTTGGCGACAGAAAGGCGTTTGACGGCTTCTTCTGGTTTGTCGGTTAAGGTGCCAGATTTGGGATTGGGCATTAAACCCTTGGGACCTAAAACACGGGCGAAGGGAAGGAGTTTTGGCATGGTGGTAGGAGTAGCAATCAGAATATCGAAATTTACTTTTCCAGCTTTAATTTCGGCTAAAATAGCATCATTTAGTACGACAATTCTTTTAGTGCTAGTTTCTAAATGAGGAAAAACGATTTCGCCGAGATTGCCGATGTCAATTACTGTCAGATGGGCTTCGACTTTACCGTCGAATTTGGAAATAGAAGTTTCCTTGACAAGTTTAATGGCGTCTTTAAGAGAATAAAGCTTAAGGATGTCAATTTTTTTCTTGACGGCTTTATATTTTTTGCCACGGACGCGGGCAGCTTTTTTAACGGTGGAAGTTTCCTCAACGGGAGTTTGGGCAACTTTTTCAGTTTCCTTGACTTCAGTTTCGGCCTTGCGAGATTCAGTCTCAGTGACTACTTTCTCTTCCACAGCAAGTTCTTTTTTGGCCTTTTTAGCCTTGAGTTCTTGAGAGGTTTTGCTCATTTATGAAAATTAAAATTATAAAAAAACTTTTTAGTCGACGATTTCAAAGCCCATGGATTTAGCAGTGCCGGCAACCATGTGTTTGGCGGCTTCCAAATCCTTGGTATTTAGATCTACCATTTTGTCAGCGGCAATTTTTTCGATTTGGGCTTGGGTGATTTTACCGATTTTTTCACGACCGGTAGTGGCACTACCTTTAGTAATTCCGGTGATTTTTTTGATCATGTCAGAAACTGGGGGTTTTTTGATGATGAAGTCGAAGGAACGATCCTCATAAATGGTGATAACGGAAGGGATGAGAGAACCTTTCATATCTTTAGTTCTTTCATTGAATTCGTTACAGAAATCCATGATTTTGATACCCTGAGGGCCAAGAGCGGTACCAACTGGAGGAGCTGGGTTGGCGGCGCCGGCCTGGATAGCTAATTTGACGACAACTTTGATTTTTTTAGGCATATTTTTTTATAACTCTTTGGAAACTTGTAAAAAATCGAGTTCAACTGGAGTTTCACGTTCAAAAAAGGAAACAAGAACGCGAAGTTTACCCTTTTCTTGGTCGATTGAATCAATGGTGCCAATGAAATCAGCAAAAGGACCATTGGTGATCTTGATGACATCGCCGATGGAATAGGGGGTTTGAAATTTAGGTTTATCTTCTTTAGTGGTTTTAACAATGTTGTCGACTTCAGCTTGAGAAATGGGAGTGGGTTTAGAGCCGATACCGACGAAACCGGTAACACCCTGAGTAGTGCGGACTGTGACCCAGGAATCATCATTAACAACCATTTGGATTAAGACATAGCCAGGGAAAGTTTTTTCTTGGGTTTTGACTTTGGTGCCGCGACGAATAATCATTTTGGACTGAATGGGAACTATGGCTTGAAAGATTTGATCTTCGAGGCCCATGGTTTTGATACGGATTTTTAGGGCGTCAATAACCTTGTATTCGTGGCCAGAGTAAGTGTTGATAACATACCAGGCCGCATCAATGGGTGGGGTGTTTGTAGAAAGAGTAAATTGAAACTCCTTTTGATTGGTTTTGGTGGAATTATTTGGCATATTATTTTTTAATTGTAGGTTGAGCTAAATTGATTGTTGGTAGGTTTGGGGCTGTGGTTGGAAGAATGTTTTCAACCTTGGTTACAGGTTTTGATCCAATTAAGCCAATAGCTTGAGTAAAAATAAAATCAAATCCCCCTAAAATCAGGGAAACAATGATAGATATGGATATTACCACAATTGTGGACTGAATTATAGATTCACGTTTTGGCCAGGAGATATGCTTGAATTCTGCCCTGACTTCCTTGAAAAAGTTAATAATTTTTTTCATCAGGGTATTATAGCAATATTTTGGTATATTGACTTATGAGCTTTTTTGACAGAATTGGTTCATTGGTACAACCTAGTAAGGATACAAAAGGTGCAATTGGTCGTGATAAGAATGGGGTGGAGATTTGGAATAGGAATGGTGATAATGCACTGAGAAAGATTTTTCCCGAGTCATCAAGTTTGAAAAATCGTCAAAAAAACTGGACATATTATTTTTATCCGGCAGAAACTAGGTTTGAAGATAATTATGTTGAGGATAAGTTGTACAAAACAAAGGTGATTGAGGAAAAAGGGGGGATTTTTACGTCTGATGATTTTTTTTCAACAGGAGTGACGATTTTAGAATTAGGCTGTGGTGGAGGGCAAACGGCGATTGATTTGGCGAGAAAATACCGAGGTAGAGGAATCAACTATTTGGCAGTAGATCATGAGATGGGTGAGGAAATTCCGGTACCGGTTCATTTTTTACCAAATTTGAACTTTATCAATGCAGACTGGAAAAATTTAGATTTAAAAGATGAAAGTGTGGATCGGATAATGTCTCTTCAGGGGGTGGCCAGATATGGGGGAGAAGAGGCGGCCAAAGAAGTGACCAGGGTGGCCAAGGAGGGGGCGATTTTTAGGGGTGATGAAGATAGAGGGGTATATGGCCGAAGAAATTTTTCTGATCACTTATATGAAATGGGTTGGAATGTATGGAAATTGAAGGACACTACTTTGATAGTGGCACAGAAAGTAAAGACCCAAACACAAATTTGAATGGTTATGTATCAGTAAAATCTAGTTGACAGACACTAAGGGTGGTGGGTATGATGTGACACAGACGCTATGAATAGTGTTAATAAAAAATAGCGCAAAAATACATGCTTTGTCCATATTGCGGTTTCGATGAATCAAATGTTTTAGAGTCTCGGGATGCTTTGGAGGGAAAGGCAACCAGACGAAGACGGGAATGTGTCAAGTGTCAAAAGCGATTTACGACTTATGAGAGAGTGGAAAACATTGAATTGAAGGTAGTAAAAAAAGATGGTCGGGTTGAGGATTATAACCGGGAAAAACTTGACAAATGTTTTGAAAAAGCATGTTGGAAGTTGGGTTCAGAGCAGAGGTCAAAAGTGATTGATGAGATAGAAATGAGACTACTGAATTGGGAAAGTGTAGAGATTCCGTCAAGAGAAATTGGCAAAATGGTGATGGGAAAATTGAAGGATATTGATCCGGTAGCATATATTCGTTTTGCAACCATATATCGGGATATAAAAAATGTGAATGAATTTAGAGTTTTGGTGGACGAACTATCAAAGAATAAAATAAAAGTTTCCAAAAAGGTAAAATAATGGACGAGATTAATCAAAGGGTAAAAAATATTAAAGATGGATTAAGAGAGCCGGAAGTGTCGGAGAACGCTAAATATATTGCAGAAACCAGATACGCTCAGAAAGACGAGAGCGGAAAGAGTACTGAAAAAGTAAAAGATATTTTCTTTAGAGTGGCAGAAAATATTGCCAAAGGAGATGCAAAATTTGGAAAAGGAGCAGGAGAAATAGAGGAACAAAGCAAGGTGTTTTATGATTTGTTGGCACAACAGAAGTTTTTTCCCAATACTCCCTGCCTGGTAAATGCAGGAAAAGCAAAACAACAATTGTCGGCTTGTTTTGTGTTGCCGATTGAAGATTCAATGGATTCGATTTTGGAAACAATGTCGAATATGGCCAAGATTCATAAGAGTGGAGGAGGAACCGGGTTTTCATTTTCCAGGCTTAGACCTAGTGGGGACTATATAAAGACCAGCGGAGGAACGACGGTGGGTCCGGTATCTTTTATGCAGGCCTATAACGACGTAACCTCACAGGTAAAACAGGGCGGAGTGCGACGGGGAGCAAACATGGGAATGCTGGGGATTGATCACCCGGATGTACTTCGCTTTGCGGTAGTAAAACTGGATGAATATTCTCTAACGAATTTTAATATCTCGTTGGCGGTAACCAATGCCTTTATGGAACGTCTGGAGACTGACAAGGCTTTTGTAAAAGACGATTCGATACCCGAGGAAGTAGTGGAAAAAATTAGAATTGCTGAGGGAAACAGAGATGTAGACCTGAGGCTGAGAGAAATTGAAGAACAAATCAAAAAACTTTATGAATGGGCAAAGGCGACTAATGAAGCTGAGGGATACGAGTTGATTAATCCCAGAAACAATCAGGTGACAATGAAGCTAAACGCCTACAAAGTGTTTAATTTAGTGACCAGACTGGCTTGGCAATATGGAGATCCGGGTTTGGTATTTATTGACCGGATGAACGAGCCCAGTTCTAATCCGGTACCGAAATTGGGAAGAATTGAAGCTACAAATCCCTGTGGGGAACAACCACTACTGCCTTATGATGCCTGTAATTTGGGAAGCGTAAATTTAAGTAAATTTGTAAAAGAAAAAGACTTGGATTGGGATGAACTAGGTAGAGTAACAAAAGAAGGGGTACATTTTTTGGATAACATTGTGGAATTAAATGAATTTCCGGTTGATAAGATAAGGGAAATGGTGACAAAAACCAGAAGAATAGGTTTGGGAATAATGGGTTTTGCAGACATGTTGTTTAAGCTAGGAGTTAGTTATGATTCGGAAGAGGGTTTAGGGTGGGCAGAAAAAGTCATGAAATTTGTAACGGAAAAGGCCAAAGAGGCAACCCAGGAACTGGGAAAAGAAAGAGGGGTTTTCCCTGAGTGGGAGAATAGTGTGTTTGCGGGAACTGATTATCGACCAAGAAACATGGCATTGACGACAATAGCGCCGACAGGAACTATCTCGATGATTGCTGATGCATCTTCGGGGATTGAACCATTATTTTCCTTGGGATATCAAAAAAATACAGTAGAGGGAAAAACTTTGTATATGATGAACCCGATTTTTGTAGAAGAATTGAAAAAAAGAAATATATATAGCGAAGAATTGATGGGTAAAATAGTAAAAAATGGAGGAAAACTTGAGGGCTTAGAAGAAATCCCGGCTGATTTAGAAAAGATATTTAGAACGGCTTTAGAGATAAGTCCGGAGTGGCATATAAAGATTCAAGGTGCTTTTCAAAAATATACAGACAATGCAGTGAGTAAAACGATTAATTTTCCAAGATCAGCTACAGTAGAGGAGGTACAAAAGGCATATATATTGGCGTACTCCCTGGGAACAAAAGGAATAACGATTTATCGAAGCGGCAGTAGGGAGAAGGAAGTAATTCAGACAGTAAAGGATGATAAAGGGGAGGAAGTAAAGATTGTAGCAAAAGCGACTAAAAAGAAAACACCGGAGGCGGCGAGAGGAATTAGGTTACGAAAAGCCTGTGATGTGGGCCGGGTGTACACCTCAGTATTTTTTGAAGAAGGGGATGGGCCAGTGGAAGTATTTGTAAATTTGGGGAAATCTGGTGGTTATATGGCCGGGTCGGCCGAGGTGACAGGGAGATTGGCCTCTTTGGCTTTGAAATATGGAGCGACTTTGGAAGAGGTGGCCGATGAATTAGTGGGAATTTCCTGTGGACAACGGGTGGGTTTTGGTAATGGAACTGTTTTGTCTATGTTTGATGCAGTTGGGAAATCTTTACTGGAAATTTCCCAGGGTGAACAATTGGATTTATTTGAAGGAGAAAAGACTAAAATTGAAATGCCAAAAGTTAAGAATGGGGAGCAGAAAAATTTATTAGCAGAGATTAGAAGCAAGCAAGCAAGTGAAGAAAGTGCTTTTACCAGTTGTCCGGAGTGTGGTAGTCCACTTCAGGCTGAAGAGGGTTGTTTTAAATGTTCAAATGCATTTTGTGGCTACAGTAAATGTAGCTAAACCATGTCAATTACAACAAAAAATGGAGATGGTGGAGTAAGTGAGTACTTTGGAAAAAAGGTAAACAAAGGAGGAAAAATTTTAGAGGCGGTAGGAACTTTGGACGAATTACAAGCAGTTTTGGGGTTGGTGGGATTAGAGAAGTTACAGGAAGATATTTACGAGATTATGGCCAGGAAAGAGATGAGGCAAAGAATTGAGAAGCTGGAGAGATTAATGGGGAGACTGGAAAAAGAGATTGAGGTTCCCCGAAATTTCATAATTTTTAAAGACCAAAGGGCAATAGAGTTGAATTGGGTGAGAACAATTGTGAGAAGAGCGGAACGAAGGAGTATGGTTTTTAAGAATAAGGATATTTTAATCTATTTGAATAGATTGTCTGATTTTATATATTTATTGGCGTTAAAAGAAGAAGTGTAAAATAGAGATTGAAGTAGGGTGTAATTCCCTCACAGTGCCGCTACGGTGATAGTCCGGGCCTTAAAACTTACGAGCAATAAGTATGAAACAAGAAAGACTAAATTTTGACCCAGTAAAGGAAGTAAATTATTTAAGGAAATTTTTAGGGGAATCAAGAAAACACCAACTGGAGAGAGAGGTGTCAACTTCTTTGGCGGAATTATTGTTAAGTGAGTATAGTCATGATTATCTCTGGGATGGAGAAAAAATAATTGACAAAGAGACAGGAATAAAGGCTGGGGATTTGTCAGAAAATTGTGAATTTGAAAGCCAAAGATTAAAAAATATTGAAGGGGAATTAAAAAAAGGAAAAGAGTTGGTTGTATGCGTCAGTCCAAAAAATGCAGAATTAGATTATCCTGATGATATGGTAGATTTTTGGAAGAAAGGTGAAGGAGAAAAGTTGACTTTAATGAGGTTTAAAACAAAGATGAGCGAGTGGGAACTGAAAGATTTCGAGTTGATGAACAAAGATGGATATAAATTGGCTGATTTGATTGGAATGTTGAGTTTGGCGAAAGAAAACAGAGGAACTTCGATGAATTTAATTGAGCAAGTAGCCAGGAATTTAACAACGGAATTTGAGATGGAGTTTGGAGAAAAAGTTTATTTAGACGGTGAAATGATGACTAGACTTTATATAGCGATTAGACTGGAGGTGGAAAGAAAGAGTAGGGAAATAGGGATTGAGTCAAGAAATTATGTCATGTTGCCACTGGAGATAAAGAATTATTTATATGGGGAGTTGAAGGTAAAAAGAACGAGTGGAGGTGGTTGTGGGGGAAGTAGTTTAAGTGGACAATTTGGAAGTGAGGGGATAATTATTATTAACACTTCAGACGGAATTAGTTTTAGAAAAGGAAGTACGGAGGGGCTGAATTATTGTTCGAAGTGCGGGTGTTGGTATTCCGGTGACAAATGTCCAATTTGTAAATAATGTTTTCTATTGTATATAATTAATTCATGAAGAAAATAATTGGAATTGTAGTATTGGTATTAATTTTGGTTTGGGTAGTACCTTGGAATAAGGTAAATTGGGGAAGGGTGACCTGGCAACCAGCAGAGGTGGTAACAGTAAATGGTGAAGCGAAAAGTCAAGAAAAGAACCAAATTGCATCTTATACGGCCGGAGTTGAGGCTGTAAATGACAAAAAAGAAGAAGCTGTTAACGAGGTAAATACTAAAATCGAAGCTTTGGTGGGGGCTTTGAAAGAATTTGGAATCAAAGATGCCGATATTAAAACTCAAAACATGTCAATTTATCAAGATGAACAAAGTTATTACGACAACGGAATTCAAAAATCACGAAAAGGCCAGTGGAGGGTAAATACTTCTGTGGAAATAAAGCTGAGGGAAATCGATAAAGCAAGTGCTTTGGCTGATTTGGTGACTAAGAGTGGGGCTAATAATGTGTGGGGTCCCAATTTTAGTATGGACGATACTAATGAAATAGAAAAAGGTTTGTATGATATGGCAATAAAAGATGCCAGAGAAAAAGCCGAGAGTATTGCCAAGGCATCAGGAAGAACTTTAGGAAAGGTGTTAAGTGTTAATGATGGCGGTAGTACGAGTGGTGTCTATCCGATGTATGCCATGAAAGATGGGGCGGGCGGTGGAGCAATAACTGAACCGGGAAGTACAACTGTTTATAAAAATTTAACCGTAGTTTTTGAATTAAAGTAAGTAAAAAATATTTGACCTGGATTGATGTAGTTTACAAGAAGGTATTTAGGGGTCAAAATCGGGTATGGGTGGATTACGCTTAATAGCAGGTAGTGCCAGTCAAAAATTGGCGGCAAAAATTTCTACGTTAATCAAAATTCCATTGACTCCGATTGAAGATAAACGTTTTGCCAACGGTGAGATATATATTCGGGTCAAAAGTAAGGTGAGAGGGGATGATGTGTATATTATTCAGAGTCTGGCAGGGCCAGTGAATGATAATTTTATGGAGTTGCTGATTTTAATTGATGCTTTAAAAAGAGCTTCGGTGGGAAGGATTAATTTAATTTGTCCAATTTTGTGTTATTCAAGACAGGATAGAAAGATAGAGTCGAGAGAACCGATTACAGCAAAATTGGTAGCAGATTTATTATCGGTGGCTGGAGCAAATCGATTGGTAACAGTGGATTTACATGCGGATCAAATCCAGGGTTTTTATAATATTCCGGTGGACCATTTTGTGGGTTACCCACTTTTTGCCAAATATTTAAAAAAACATTATCCAAAAAAGGATCTACTGATTGTATCTCCTGATATTGGCGGAGTAAAACGAGCCAATAAACTGGCAGATTTGTTGGGTTTGAAAATTGCCATTATCGATAAGGTAAGAAAGGAGCATAATAAGTCAGAAGTAATGCATATTGTGGGTGAGGTTGAGGGGAAGGTGGCGGTAATAATTGATGACATGATTGATACGGGTGGATCGATATGTAAGGCGGCGGATGCGGTAAAAGCGAATGGAGCCAAGGAAGTAATAATTTGCGGAACACATGCTCTTTTGTCGGGTGAGGCGTTAAAAAATTTAAAAGACTGTTGTGCTTCCAAAATTATTCTGACTGATACAGTTGAAATTCCGGAAAAATCCAGATTACCCAACATGGTGATACTGTCGGTGGCACCACTTTTGGCAAAAATTATTAAAAGAATTCATTTAGACAGATCTTTGGGAGAGCTGTTTAAATGGGAAGACAAGAGAAGAACCCTGTAAAATCACCGCAACAAAAAAATTTGATATATAAGAGCTGATTGAAGAGAAGTCGGAATTGGATTATAAAGTTTGAAGATGAAAGTAAAGTTGTTATCGTATACTAAAGACCCGGAACAGGTAGTAGTGGCGGCGATCAGACAATGTTATGCGGCAGTTGGAGCCAAGGAATTAAAGAAAAAAATTGATAAAGAGACGAGACAAAGATTAATAAAACAAGTTTTGGCTTCTGGTCACACTTCAACCCTTGAACATGCGAGTTTTACCTTTGGGATAGAAGGTATTTCAAGAGTCAGTGAAATACAGTTAATTAGACACCGGGTGGGTTGCTCCTATTCGATTCAGTCAGGACGATATGTGAAAAGGGGAGAGGCTAAATTTGCAATTCCGGTATCGATTCAAAATGATAAAGAAATATTGCCAAAATATAAAAAGATTTTGAAAGAGGTACAGGGTTTGTATAACGAAATGACTGACAAGGGTATCAAGGCGGAGGACGCCAGATATTTACAGCCACAATCGTTACAGACAAAAATTGTGGTGACGATGAATGCCAGGGCTTTGTTGCATTTTTTAGAATTAAGATGTTGCAAAAGGGCGCAGTGGGAAATTCAGCAGCTAGCTAATTTAATGTTGAGGGAGGTGCGGAAGGTGGCACCAATTATTTTTGAAAAAGCAGGAGCGAGTTGTGTGACAACCGGAATTTGTTGGGAGGGGGAGAAGATGTCATGCGGACTTTATAAAGATATTAAAGGGGCTGAAGTGAGGACAAGAATATGACAGAGAGGGCGGAGGGTGCAGCAGTAATGATTAATGTAACTGCGGCACCAAATTCAGGCAAAACAGCTTTGACGGAATATTTATACAGTTATTATTTAAATAGAGGTTTACAGGTAGCGAGAGTAAAATATCCGGTTTATCGTCCGGAAGATTTTGGGGCAATTGATTATGAGGACACAGGAAAGCGGATAAATGCCTACATCAGAGAGGGTAACCCTGAAAATTGGGATGTAAGAACAGCGCAACAATTTTATGCTAAAAATAGAATATATTTTGACAAGACGATCGGAATCTGGAGAAGGGAAAAGGACGTAATAATCTCTGAGGACGGAAAATATACGAGTATTATATGGGGACCAATTATGGATTCAAATTTGAAAAAAAAAGAAATCGAGGAATGGAATAAAGACATTATTGAACCGGATATACATTTTACTTTACGTGGTCCAAGATTGGGGGGAATTGAAGTGGTCCATAAGTTTGAAAATTCTGGAGAGTGGGAGAGGTGCAGGCAAGCTCATTTATCTATAGCAACGGATTTAGGGTGGAGAATTGTTGATTTCAATAAGGTTGATGGGGAGGAGGAGATTAAAAAAGAGACAGCTAGAGTTGCCATGGAAATTATTAATGCATCAGAACCATTATTTGAGAGGAGAAAGATAATTTAATGGCAGTAAATATTCAAGAAATTCCCAGGATTCATTGTTTTGAGGGGCCAAGAGTTGATTTAAATGATGTTTGTGGTAAATCAGATGAGTGTAAGGTGACTGAATGTTTGTGGCACAGGAAGAAGGAAAAGATATCGTCAATGTTGGGGGCGGATAATAACAGAACTGAAGCAATGCCAAAAATAAGATAAAATAGGCCATGGACAAAATAATGGATTTGATTGCACAAGAAGAAAAATATCAAAATGAAACAATTAGGTTGATTCCAAGTGAAAATTTTACTTCGGAAAATGTTAAAAAAGCCTTGGCTTCGGATTTAACAAATAAATATGCAGAAGGATATCCCGGGAAAAGGTATTATCAGGGAAATAAAATTGTGGATGAAATTGAAAATTTAGCAATTGAAAGAGGTAAAAAATTACTGGGAGTAGAACATTTGAATGTACAAGCATATTCGGGAAGTCCGGCTAATAGTGCGGTACTGATGGCACTGGTAGAGCCGGGAGAAAAGATTTGCGGCATGAAATTAAATGCGGGTGGACATTTGACTCACGGTCATCCAAAAATTACATTTTCCGGAAAATTTTTTAATTCAGTGCAATATGACGTGGACGTGGAAGGGAGGATTGATTATGAAAAGTTGAGAGAACTTGTTGTGGCCGAAAAACCAAAATTGATTTTTGCAGGAACAACGGCTTACCCATGGATTCTTGATTGGGAAAAATTTGCGAAGGTTGCTGATGAGGTGGGGGCATGGTTAGTGGCTGATATTTCTCATATCGCGGGCTTAATTGTGGGGGGGGTACATCCAAGTCCGGTACCTTATGTTCATATTGTGACTTCAACAACTCACAAGAGTCTAAGGGGGCCACGAGGGGCCATAATCGGAGTGACAAAAAAGGGCTTAGATAGAGATATAGATTTGGCTAAGAAAATTGATAGAGCGGTGTTTCCCGGTTTACAGGGCGGACCACATATTAATAGTATTGCGGCAATGGCAGTGGCTTTTGAAGAGGCAAGTGGTGAAGATTTTAAAAAATATGCTGAGCAAATAGTGAAGAATGCTAAGGTTTTGGCTGATACATTAAGAGAAGGTGGTTTGAAAGTTTTCGGAACGGAGAATCATTTGATGGTGGTGGACGTTGGTTTGGAGAGGGGGAAAGAAGTAGCGGTGGAATTAGAGGAAGCGGGAATTATTGTCAATGCCAATACAATTCCCCACGACATGGGTAGTCCGTTTAAACCATCAGGAATCAGAATGGGAACACCGGCGATGACGACTAAGGGTTACGTGGAGGCTGATTTTGTGGCTTTAGGAGTAAAAATAGCGGATATAGTAAAAAGATAAAACCAAAGAACTCTAAAAGTTGAGGCCAAAAAAGAATATAGATGTTATCGTTTTGGATATTTTCAAGGTTCCAGCCATTGGCCCAATTGTTGACTTGATAGTGGTCCAAGATATTAATCTTATAGTGGTTGAAATTAACAGCAATCCAGCTTGAGTCGTAGCTTTGAGGGAGTATTAGTGAAGAAGCAGGTGAGGTTGGGTATGCTTTGTAATAGAAAATATTAGAAATTGGATAAAGATATTGTCGGGAAAGAGGGGGGTAGGAATCCTTTTGATTTAAAGGAAAAGGATATAGGGTGATTTGGTCAATGTAATTTAGGTTTGAGGTTGAGAATGAGGTGTTATCAAAAATAAAATTTAAACCGTAATCAAAGTTGTCTGATTGGCGAGCGGGAATAAAAAACCAACTGGTGGCGGGGTTGGGGAAAATAGGTAACAAGGTTTGAAAATATTTATTTTGAGAGTTTTCAGAAACAGCACTTATCTTTAAAGGAAGGCCGGAATAATGTCGGGAAGTTATTTTGACTAGGTAATTTTGAGAAAGACTGGCGTTGGGAAAGTTGTAGGCGAAAGTCGGTTGACTGATATCGGAATGAGTAGAATTTTTATTGGCAGGATCATTGTTTATTAAAGAAAAGGAAGAGGGGGAAAAGGGTAGCTCAGATTGAAGACGGTTGGTAAAAAGATTTTGGAAAGTGGAGGGATAATTTTTATCAGTAACATAGTCACCAAGAAGCTGATAGTTTTGGTCAATCAGAGCAAAATTAAATTTGGAGGCGGAAGGTAAATCGGAGGTTAGATATATCCTGGTGGGGGAGGATGTCTGATAGACAAAAATGTTTTTGGTTTTCTTAATTAATTTAAGAGAGGGTATGGAATCAAGCAGTTCTTTGGTGGGACGGGAAAGTTTGGCATAAATTTTGTCATCGGGGTAATAAATATTGTTATCAAAAATGATGTATTGAATAGAATATTTGGAAAAGATATTCTCTAAAAGAATCGGATTTTTGCTTTGGATGGCGTGACTTAACTCCCAATAGTATTGTTCATTTTCTAGATTCCAAGCATCAAAGGCCCGATCGAGAATGGGATTTTGTAGGGCATACCAAAGGAAACCAGAGCCACTGACACCCCACTTATAGTTAGTCCAACCCCAAAAGGAGCCCTGAGGCAGATTGGCGATGCGACCGGTGTGGTTTTGGGTATTAAAAAAGTTAAAAATTTCAAAATATTCGGAGGGGATTTTTTGACGGATATCGGGAGAAAAATAATTGCCTTTAAAAGCCGGAAAGGAAAAGAAAAAGAGGGAGAGAAAAACTAAGAAACTGGATAAATTGGAAGTAATTAGGGAATATTTTATTTGACGAAGAAAGTTGATTAAAGAACGGAGACCGAAAGCCAATAAGAGAGAAAAGGTAAAAGAGGCGGGAACTAAAAATTTGGTCCACGGCGAACGAAAGATCTGATTAATTAAAGGAAGGGTGCGAAGGAGAGAATTAAATTCTTTAAATGGGCCGAGATTAGAGAGAAGGGCAACGCAAGAAAGGAGAAAAAAGAGGAGAAGTGAAGTGGAAAATAAATTAAGTTTTTTTGGACGGGAAAGAAGATAAATTAGACCAAGAATAATAAAAAAAGAGATAAAGTAGCCACAGATTAGAAGATATTGGTTAGAAAAATGAGTTGTCCAGGGGGCCATAAGCCGTTGCCCGTTACTGGAAAAATCGTAATAATAACCCCGAAGAAGAAGAAAGTCAGAAAGATTGCCACGGGATTGATTGCGGGCAAAAGTTTCATCGTTACTCATGAAATTACCGATGCCGGCTGTTGGGTTTTGAAGATTATTTTTTAAGAAATAGAGCTGGGGAAAAAGCCAAAAAGAATTGATTAAAAAAAGTAAAAATAAAAAGAGGGAATAAGATTTTAGGGAAGATGTTTTTCGATGAACGACAAAATGAGAGACAAAAATTAGAAAAACACAAATTAAATAAACAACAAAAATAGTTTGAACATAGAAGGAGGGAATGGCCAAAAGATTAATAAGAATTAGTTTTTTTAGATTGGGTGAAATGGGGGAGTGGAGATATTTAAAAAGGTAAAAGATTAGCCAAGGGAAAAAGCCCCAGAAGGTAGAAAAGGGTTCAAAAGCAACCCAAAAATATTGGACGGAACCAAAGTTGAGAAGATAAAACAGGGCAGAGACAAAAGAGATTAAGGAAGAGAATTTATTTTTTATAAGTAAATGAAAGATGCCAAAAGTACCTAAAAATAGCATGGCAAAATGCCAGAGATAGCGGATAAGGCTCGTCGGGAGAAATAGGGTAAAGGGCAGAATTATTAATTGACGAATCAGGTCGGTAGCATGAGCCATGCCACCAACAAGACCAAGACCCTGGTATTGTTGCCAGACGGCAAAGAGAGAGCGTTTAAGGTTTAGCCAGATGTTTAATTCCGGCATTAAATTGTCCCAGCCGGTGAGAAAGGTACCTGGGGTGTAATTGTTAAGACAAAGGAGACAAAGAATTATGACCAAAAAAGATTCAAAGAGGTGACGTTTAATCCACAAAAAAGGGGCCATTGATTAATTATACTTGGCTTCCGACAAAAGTGCCGATTTGGGATGCGGATTGATTTTTAGTAATTCCACGGATGAAATACCAAAGGTTATAGATAAGAGAAGAGGGAAGTATGGAAATAACGATAATTTCAGCCAGGTTGATAATAATGGCTTTGAGTGAGGGTTGAAAACCATTTTTTATGGCATTAAGACGTGACTGAAGAGTTAAATAGAAAGTTTTTTTAGGGTTCAGGTGAGAGAGAGAGCTTTTAATTTGACGATAAAAATAGAGATAGTCTTTTAAATTAGCAAAGAGACCATATTGTGACAGTCTAAAATATAAGTCAACCTCCTCAGCACTGGTTTTGGAAGCAGAATACCAAGTAAAAGATTTAGGTAAAAGAGATCGATTAATCATCATATATCCTTGCTGAACAGGAATGGCCCAGAAAAGCATATCGTTGATGCCGGTTGAAGAAATCGGGAAAGATTTAAAACCAATGATCTGATCATTTTGATCAATAATGGTGCATTGAGCGCCAACAATGACGGTTTTAGGGTTTGATTTTAAATATTTTAATTGTTTTTCAAGTCTGTCTGATGTGGAAATATCGTCGGCGTCCATACGGGCAAGATATTTGCAGCGGGCGAAGGAAATGGCAATGTTGGAAGTGGTGGAAACGCCTAAATTAAGGCGGTTACGACAGGCACGAATACGCGGATCGCGACGGGCGAAGGATTTAATTATTTTCCAGGAAGAGTCGGTAGAGGCGTCATCAATAATGATAAATTCAAAATTTTTTAAAGTTTGATTGAGGATGGACTCGATTGACTGAACAAGATAAGGAGCGGCATTAAAAACCGGCATGTATATACTCAAAACCGGTTTTTTAATTTTATAGTTGGTCATAGCATTTCGTCCTTTCGGACTCATCAGTATCGATACACATCGATAAATGCTAATCTCTTTCTTCTTTCTTTCCTTGGCTCCCGTGGGAACTGTTCGCCTTTGGGGCTACTGGGTTCCCACGGGGGATTAGAGGTTTGGGGTGGCCGTTACGGCAGAATCACGATTCGGATGTCAGGTCTGGTTGCTAAGTAATCAGCGACCACTTTGACGTCCTTCAGACGATCGGCAACAGCCAGAGCCAAAGGGCCATGAATGTCGAAATTGCCGACTTTGATTTGATCGATAATTCGACCAAGGTCTTTGTCGCGATGCGGTATATCGTACCAGAGTACGACTTCGCCGTTGCGAATCCGAATTTGCTGTTCACCCTTGAGGTTGAAAAGGACGCCACCATTAAATATGGTATTGTTCATTTCGAACCCGTGGGAGAAAACAACAGCTTCAGTGTCGCAAGCGTTAAATCGGACGTCCAACCAGGTGTTTTCAACTGTCTGCAGTTCCAAATCGGACAACTCTTCGTTGTAGGCTTTGTTAGGAACTAACACAGAACGGTTGGTGAATGTCACCCTTTTGCCGATATCGTAGACCGATTCGGTTTCAAGTGACAGACCAGCGTTTTCCCAAGTGACTCCATTGTCTTTAGAAACCTCGATGGTTTCGCAGGCAACGATGGGTGTTTCAACAACGGGTGCTTCGGTGGCAACAACAGGTACTTCTGTAGTGACGACTTCCGTAGCCTTAGGGGCTTCGGTAGCAACTACGATGGGCACTTCAGTTGAGCTAACAACTGGAGTTTCTGTGGCTGTGGGTGCAGTGGGAACAGTCCAGGGATGCCATAATAGCATTCCAAGAATAAACAGTCCCAGTAAAACCCACGGTAACCAACCCAAATTCCGTGAGGAATTGGTTTTTTGCTCTTTTGCGCGGTTTTCTGCGGCGATGCGATTTGCACGTCGTGTTTCTGCGCCTTTTATTCCTGCATCGTGCCGTTTCTTTTTTTGCTCAGCTTCTGTAGCCATTGTAAATCTCCTTTGATTCTTGAATAAAAACTTTTTTCTCTGATTTTCATCGGGTTCTTTGCCTGAACGGCCTCCATGACACGGCATGGGTTCTTGAGTTCTTGGAAGACTTACCTCCTTGTAGGTGTCTTATAAATTCAAGTACTCGCGCTGGGCATAAATAAATTATACCCAAGGTGAGTACCTGAATTTTGGAAAGATTGAAGAAAGAGATTGTTAAAGAACTCTGCTTTAGCTAATCTCAGACGCGGTGTTTGAGGTAACTGCGGCAGTATTTTGATGAAAGTTTCTAATCATCAAGGGAGAAACGGAGTAAGCATGACGAGGAGCCACCCTACCCCGAGAATCTCTCCCCTGATGATTAATCGGGGGAAGCATTAAGCTTCTATTTGTTAAAGATTAATTAAAAGTTGACTATAACAATCAACAATTAATTGTAAGGAAGTGTATCAAGAATATGCAATAATGTCAAGTTATAGGCTACTATTGGGGATAAGTTAGAGATAGGGTTAACTACAAAATCCGAGAATATTACGTATAAAATATTACGAAATTATTTTAGATTATTTAGAAAATCTTTTAGGTCGGGAGCGATAGCTTCGTCGTTTAGGGTGACAGCAATATTGGCCTTAAGCCAGCGGAGAGGATCGCCGGTGGTCATCCAATCAGATTCTAAATCGGTGGCTTCGGTCAAGACAACATCGTTTGCGGCTAAAGTATTGACGGCATCGGCAAACCAAAGCTCATTATTTTTACCGGTGGATTGGGTGGTTAAAACTGGCCAAAGTTTGGCACTGTCAACAACAAAACGACCACCTTGGGCAAAGAAGGAGGGGGCTTGGTCAGCCGGTAATTTTTCGTACATTCCTGAGATACGATTTGGGTATTTGGGATCTTCTAGATATTTAGCTGAACCGTAACGGATGATTTCAATAGGACCGACATCTTTGACAGAGGCAATAACTGAGGGAGAATATTGATCAAAGGTCGAAATCATCTTTCGAAGGTAACGGCCACAATCTTTTTCGACAGTTAAATCATCACCAAACATATAGACAAAAGGGTCGTTGCCGATAAATGATTTGGCGGAGAGAAGTGGAGAGGCATTGCCGTAAGGGAGGTTGGTATCCTGAGGAATAAATTCTAAAGTTTTAAGTTTAGTCCAGATACTTTTTAGTGAATCGAGGTATTCGGTTTTATTGACGCTTTCTAAATATTTTTCTAAGTCGGAGTCGGGAGTGAAATAACTTTTAATAGTAGTTTCGCCCTCACGGTGAACAATACATAGATCAGTAATGCCGGCGGCGATGGCTTCTTCAACTAGATATTGGATATTGGGTTTGTTGATGATAGGGACGAGTTCTTTGGCATAAGCCTTAACAGTGGGAAGGAAACGGGTACCGCGGCCAGCGGCGGCGATAACGGCTTTGGTGACTTTAGTTGACATATTAGCTACATGATAACAAATTAAAAAAATGATTCAAATTAAAAAAGGAGGAAATATTTGATAGAATAGCGGGTACAGTTTTGTAATGGGCCCATAGCGTAGTTGGTAGCGCGTTCCCATGGCATGGGAAAGGTCAGGGGTTCGAGTCCCCTTGGGTCCACAGCTGACACTAATCCGTCTAATAGGCGGATTTTTTGATAAAATCAACTGTATCCAAGGCCCATAGTGAAACGGTTATCACCAAGGTCTCCAAAACCTTTATTTGAGGTTCAAATCCTCATGGGCCTGCCAATAATGATAAAAAAAGTATTGATATTGACTGGTTTGAATCAAGAAACGACTTTGCCGATTTTAAAAATGGCTGAGGGGAAATTGAGCAAGGATTTAGGAATTGAGACAAAAATATTTAATTCAGGATGGGAAAGTAGGAAAAACTTTGGGGAAGTGGAAGAAAGATTGTCTAAAAAAATTGATGCAGTTGACGGAGAAGTGATATTGATAGGGATAAGTGCTGGAATGGTGGTGGCATTGGTGGCAAAAAATAAATATGGAGACAAAATACCAAAAATGATCTCTCTTTGTGGGTGGAGCCGACCAAAGATTAAATTAAACCACGAAGAGAAGGAAAAATATAAAGCTTTAGCAAAACTAAATAATGTTTTTGGGGAAGGAGTAGAGAGGTATACTAAAATATATAAAGAAATTTTACCCAAAGATTGGAAAAAAATTATGGTTTTTTGGGCGGAGAATGATGAATTAATCCCCAAAAGTTGTTGTGTACATAAGGGAATGAAGCCGGTGGAATTGAAGATTTTGGAACATGTCTCGGGGATAGTGATAGGGTTGACCAGAACAAAAGAAATGAGGGAATTTATCGAAAAAAAGTAAATTGTGATATATTAGGCCGATGGACAAAGAAGTGTTGGTTTTGACTGGTTTATCTCCGGAGATATCAACTCGATCTTCGAATGCAGTAGTTGGGGAAAAATTAACAAAAGCTTTGGGAATGGAAACAACAATTGTTGATCTTCATTGGAAAAAGAGTAAATACTTGGCCGAATTAGAAAATGTTTTGAATAAGAAAATTGAAGAGGCGAACGGGCAAGTGGTTTTAATGGGTATTGATATCGGAATGAGTCAAGCATTAATAGCCAGACAGAAATATGGGCAAATGAAAGTATCGGAACTTATTTCTGTATGTGGCTGGAATTGGCCGGAGCTTGGTTTAAGGAGTTTTGAAATACAAAAGTTAAATGATTTGCGGCAGATAAGTCCGATTTTTGGAAAAACAATTAGAAAATATACGGATTTGTTTGTTGGTAAATTTAATAAGTTTAACAGGGTTGTCAGCAGATTTGAGCCTTTTCATTGGAATAAAATACTGACCTTTGTGGCAAAGAACGATGAAATAGTTCCCAGAAATTGCAATGTGATTGGACCGGTAATGGAGGTGGTGGAAGTTAGGGGTAATCACGCTGGAGGAATTTTGAACGCTTTGAAGGAGACGGAGAAAATGAAGGAGTTTATTGAGAGGAGATAGTATTAGAGAAGGGAGCGGATCTTTTTTTCGATTGATTCAGGGGTCTTTTTGGTGACGAAGGCAATTTCAGCAGAGAGATGGTAAACGATTTTATCGACTATATCCTGATAATTTTGGGAAAATTTTTCGGCCGTAGTGACTTTGTTGGCACAAAGTTGTTTTAAAACGTAGACAGTTTTGTTGGGATCATTGAGATAGAGGATTTCTTTGATGGTTTTAAAGTCAAAAATGACATTTGGATCAACGGGTTTTTTAAGATATTTATAAATTTCTTTGACTTCCTGAGAGTTAATTAAGTAACGGAGGCCGCTCTTTTGAATATTATCGACCGGAATAGAAAAAGAGGCTGATTTTTGATCGGTATCGATGGGGCGATAAAGAAAATATTCGCAATCAATTCCCCGATAATCTTTTTTAATTTTTTTATCAAAAATTTGATAAATGTTTTCAAAATCAGTTAGATAATCGCCAATAGAAAAACGAGTTTTTGGGATAGATGGTGTGGAATTTATAGATGTATTATATCAGAATAAAGCTAAAAAAGTTTAGGGATGATATATTAATTAATATGAATGAAAAGCAGGTGATGCTGGGGATTACGGGGACAAACGGGGCGGGAAAGGGGACAATTGTGGAGTTTTTAGTAAAAGTAGAGGGATTTAAACATTTTAGTGCCAGTGGACTGATTAGCGAAGAAATTGTTAAACGCGGTATGTCTGTAGACAGAGATAACATGATTGTGGTGGCCAACGAATTGAGAGCACAATATGGACCGGGGTATATTGCTGAAGAATTGTTGAGAAGAGCCGGAGAAAGTCAGGAAAATAGAATTATTGAAAGTATTAGGACTTTAGGGGAAGTTGAAAAACTAAGGGCAAAAGGGGGAATTTTGCTGGCGGTAGATGCCGATCAAAAAATAAGATATGAGAGGATTATCAAGAGAGGGAGTAATAAAGATCGGGTTAGTTTTGAAGAATTTGCAGAACAGGAGAAAAGGGAAATGGAATCGGAGGATCCGAATAAACAGAACTTATCAGCTTGCATAAAAGTAGCGGATTATGTGATTCAAAATAATGGAACAATTGAAGAACTGAACAGAGAAATCGAAAAAATATTAATAATTATTAAAAATAAATAAATGAAAATATCAAAGAAATCCTTGGAAGTGAAGCATGTTCGACCAAGCTGGGACGAATATTTTTTAGAATTGGCAGATGCAGTGTCAAAAAGGGCTACCTGCGATCGGGGCAGAAGTGGTTGTGTGATAGTAAAAGACAAAAGAATATTAGTGACAGGTTATGTAGGTAGTCCGGCTGGCTTACCTCACTGTGACGAAGTCGGGCATGAGATTAAGAAAACTATTGATGGAGACGGGTCAGTTTCAGATCATTGTGTGAGGACGGTGCATGCGGAACAAAATGCGATTTGTCAGGCGGCAAAGTTAGGAGTTTCAGTTGACAGGGCTACGGTTTATTGCCGAATGACACCATGCCGGACCTGTGCCATGCTTTTAATAAACTGTGGAATAAAGAAAGTGTATTGTGAAAGAAAATATCAGACAGGAAAAGAATCTGAGGATATGTTTAAGAAGGTGGGAATTGAAATAGTCTATAAATTTAATGAAATTCAAAAGTATCCAAAGAAATAATTTTGGAAGTGGAATATTTTTTTAAGCGGGGGAAGATAATTAATTTGATACCGAGTTGTTGGCAAATTTGATACTTTTCTTTATATTTAGAATCATTTGAAGAAATAATTAGGAGGGCGGGATTAATTTTTTGAAGTAGTTTGAGATAGTTGGCGTGATTGGGAATATAAATGACCTTATCAACACTTTTTAATTGTTCTAAGCAATATTTTCTTATTTTTTGGGTAAAGAGGGGGCGGGACGGACCCTTGTGTTTCTGTAAAAATTGATCACTTTCCAGACCAATAATTAGGGTGTCAGAATGCGATTTAGCAAATTTTAGGAATTTAAAATGACCATAATGGAGAAGATCGAAGCAACCGGTGACGAGAGCGACAGTTGGTTTTGGCATATTGATGATAATATAACATTAATGATTGAAGCAATTTTTTTTGATCAAGATAATACTTTAGTAAATACCCGAGAAGTAGCTGGTGAATCTTACCGGGCGGCAATTAACTGGGTGGCAGCACAAAAAAAAATAGAAGCAGAAAAGTTGTGGATGGAGTGGCGGGCAGTTTTGGATACACTAAAGAAATCGATAAAACCAGAAGAAAGACAGTTTTCATATTCACTTTCGAAAGTAGTGACTGATGAGGATTTAGTTGAAGATGCGGTAGAAATTCAAAAAAAAGTATTGGGGGAAGTAATTAAATTAAATGCGGGAGTAGAGGAGTTTTTTGAGAAAAAGATAGAGGGAGTTAAATATATTTTGTTTACAGAAGACTTTGATGATCAGATAGAGATAAAGCTGGGAAAGTTTGAGTTGAAGGAAAAATTTGACTTGATTGTGGGGAGTTCAATGGTTGGACTGATGAAACCGGATATCAAATTTTTACAAATAGCTTGGGATAAATTTAATTTGGACCCCAAGAATTGTTTGTATATTGGTGATAATTTTGAAAAAGATTGCCAGATTGGCAAAGAAAATGGAGGAAAAGCAATAATTTTTGGAAGGAGTGACGAACGAGCAGACTATAGAATGGATGATTTTACAGAGCTTCGAGGGATATTAAAGATCCTTGGCTGATATGACTGTCGGGAGCTAAAACCGAACCTGGGAGTGAGGTACAGTTGTCTTCGATAATAGAGTTGTCGCCAATTAAGATGCCAAATGAGAGCATGCCGGTACTGACTGGCTTATTTTTAATGATGGTTTGGATGGGGGTATTGTCAGAATTATGGGTTTGAGTAATAAAGTTGGTACCTATTTGGCAGTTGTTGCCAATAATAGAATCAGAAATGACGCCAGATTTAATAATAGTGTTTTTGCCAATTAAAGAGTTGTTGAGAGTGACATTTTCCAATATGCAACCACTTTCGATATTAACGTTGGGGCCAATTTTACAATTTGGTCCGATTTTAACATCCGGGGCGATATAGAAGTTGCCCTTTTGAATATGTTTGTTAATACCAAAAAGGTCCCAGGCATATTTAAGGGTTAAACTGGTTTCTTCAACTTCAACGGCATAGACGGGATGATTTTGAAGATAGTTATCAAAGGCTTCAATGAGTTGAAATTCGGTGGGGGGAAGAGTATTCATGAAATTGACAAAGTCTTTGGTGAGGAGGTAGACGCCGACATTGCGTTGATTGGAGAGTCCGGTTAGATCCGTTGGTTTTTCGATAATTTTGGTAACGCGCTGTCCCTCAAGAGCGAAAATACCATAACGGGAAGGGTTGGTGGTGGTTTTGGAAAACATAATCAAATTATCCGGTGAAGCTAATAAGTCTTGATGTTTGTCTAAGTTTTTTAAATGTTCATCGACATTTATTTGTTGTGGATTGATAACTAAAAATCGATTTTCTAGGTTTGGGAGGGCCTGAATGACGGCGTTACCAGTGCCAATAGGTTCTTGTTGTGTATAAAATCTTACAGAAATATGAGAAGGGGTATAGGAGGCAAAGGTATTTTGGAGGCTTTGATCATCTTGGGGAGACTGGATAACTTCAATTTTGGTGATTCCTACTCGGTCAAGGGCTTCGATAGTTCTGGAAATAATTGGTTTGCCGGCAATAATAAAATCACTTTTGTGCTGGCGACGGGTAAAGGGGAAAAAACGAGAGCATTCACCGGCGGCGAGGATGACTGCCTGATTGACTAATTTCATGGGTTAATTTTAGCAATTTTTGATATATTTAGCTTATGGAAATAAAGAAAGGTTTGAGTGAAAAAAACATTGGACAACTAATTGATTACGCCAATAATGACGAGGAGGTTAAAAGGTTTACTTCTGACGCTGGGAGGTTTAAGAATAGAGAGAGCTATGACGAGTGGCTTAAAAAAGGCAGAGCGATTTATGCCTTGGTTGATGAAGAAGACAATTTATTGGGGATAACTTGGTTTGGAAAAGAGGGAGAGGGTGGTTTTACGTTAGCAATTAGAACCTATGAAAGAGCCAGGCATAAGGGTTTTTCTTATAATTTCTTGAAAGAGACAATGAATGATTTTATGAAAGGGGACGAATATCAGGGGGCAGAGAACAAGGAGTGGTGGTTGGAAACATCAAAAGATAATTCGGCGGCAACCATACTGTATGAAAAGCTGGGATTTAGGATAGATGGAGAAGGGAAAAGTTTTGAGAAAGTTATTTACCGCCGCCGCCCCGGTTTTGTGTCCTAAAAGAGGTGACGACACGGGAATTGAATTTGGTTTGAGGTCCTTTTGGTGGAGCAAAGGGATTTTTAAAAGGTAGTCTTTGGTTAAAAGGTTTAGTACTCTGGGGAGTCAGAAGAGTGTTTTTAATATCTTTGGCCATAAACAATGATAGCAAATTTATAATATATTTTTATATTTTTTCATTTCTAAGAGATGCCTGTCGGCTTCCTGCAGTGTGGGCAAAAAACTTTGAGGTTTTGTGGGGTCTTCTTTGACGGTGGTGGCAAAACCAAAAGAGACATGAATGTTGTTTTTGGTAAGCCCTTCTTCCATGGCATCGTGGATACGGTAAACAAGGTGTTGAATACTGTCCATGTCGGTTATATTGGGAAAGATGGCAACAAACTCATCTCCGCCGAAACGGGCGACGAGATCGGTGGCTTGGGTATTTTCATCTAGAATGCTGGCTAATTTTATTAAAACTTGATCTCCAAGGAAATGCCCTTTTTCTTTGCCGTGTATTTTGTCCAACTCATTGTTGAAATCTCCAAAATTGTCAACGTCAAACATAAGGGCGGTGATACCCTTGACGTTGCCGGATTGAGCAAGGTTTTCAAGTTGTTGATTAAGATAGCGGCGGTTATAAAGGCCGGTAAGTGAATCGATTAGGGCTTGATTTTTTAAGTCTTTGTTTTCTTGTTTTAGGCGTTTATTTTCATATTTTAAGCCGGCGGGGCTATTGGGACTGGGTCTGGCGGGGAGTTTATCGAAAAGCATTATATTTATTGATTAATCATTTTTAGTAACCTATCAATACCAAGGCCGATGCCTGATATGGTTTTTAGTTTAGCAGAATTGGTGGCAAAAGAGGTATCAATGGGGTGGAGTGGTAAAGAATTTTTAATCCGATATTCTTTTTCCCGATTAAAGGACTTTAGAATTGAATCTGGATCGGTGTTTTCAGTACAGCCATTAGCAATTTCAATACCGTTAATATAAAGCTCAAAGCGTTGTCCCTTTTTTGCCAGAGGGCTGAGAAAAGCCGGATAGCCGGTAATAAAAACAGCTTTATCTTTAGGTAAATTAGGTTCGATTTTATTGAGAAAGTACTGATTGAAATCGGCTTCCTTGTCGGGTAGGTTTTGAGGGAGAACAAAGTTGGTGAACTCGATATCTAAATATTTTTTGATAAAATTTCGAGTGGAAAGCATTAAGTTTTGGTAATTTTTGTTGATTTCGTACCATTCCAACATTAAAAATTCCGGAGTATGGTTGGGACCTTCGTTTTCCAGATCGCGAAAACAATGGGAAATGGCAAAGCAGTTTTTTTGATTTTCAGATAGGAATTTTTTGAGGGCAAATTCCGGAGAGGTGGGGAGGTAATAGTTCACATTTTTATGAGTCCAGGTAGTTTTAAAGGAATAGAGATTTGCTTCGAGGGGGAGAGAGGGGTTGAGGTAAGGGATTTCAATCTCAGTAAAATCTAGGTTCCAGAGATATTGACGGATAGATTTTAGAAATTCAGATTGGGTCATAAGTTTTTTAACCCACAAAAATAATCTGGATCGGAACAAAGAAGATTTTTTGAAGTGAGATCTAAAAAACGCTTGACAACTTTTTTGATTGGGTCGGAAATTGAAGCAATTGGCTTGACTGATTCACAACAGCCGTAAAATTTACCGTCTGATTGGAGGGAAAGCATGGAACAGCCAAAGTTTTTTGGTGGATAACATGGATAATTCTGACGAATATCTATAATTTGTTTTGAGGTTAGAGATCCAAGGCGGTCAGTAAGATAAGTTTTGGGAAGATTGTAAACCTGGAAAGAATCTTTATAAGGGTAAGAATCTTTGGTAATTAAGTAAAAAATTTCAACAGGAAAATTTAATTTTAAAGCGTGTTTTACAAATTTTTTAGATCTGGTAAAGTTGCCTGGTCCGCGATTAGCATCGTGGATATTTTGAGGTCCGTCAAAAGAGACAATCAATTGACAATTACGGGGATCCTTTATGTTTTTAAGTCTATCAATGGTGCCGTTGGTGATAATAGAGGTAAAAATACCCATTGAGTTTAGTTTGTTAATTAAAGAGGGAAAATTTTTGAGGGTAAAAACTTCACCGCCACAGAAGATTATAGATTTCAATTGACAGTTGCGAGTTGCGAGTTGTTGGTTGTATCTTCGAACGAAGGAGAGAATCTGGGAATTGGAAAGGATATTTTTAGTTTTTTTGGTATAGCAATAGCGACAATTGAGATTACACAGTTCCAGTGGGGAGATATAGATGTTTTCGAGGGCGGAAATCATGGCAGATTATAGCACTGTCTGATTATCGGTAGCTTTGGAGCGGATGGCGGGGGGTGATTGGTCTTCTTGGGAGATACTGTAGAGTTGCTCAGCAATGGTGGGTGAGGGGTGGCATGGACGACGAGGTTCAAAAGGGGGAATTAATCTGACGGGGGAAACGGTGTCAGCACAAAGGAGACATTCCGTACTTCCGATTTGACACATAAATCAGTGTAGCATCAGAGAATTATTTTAGTTTTGTTGACTCTTTGTGTTCGGTATTCTTTTTGCACCAATGACAATATTTGTTGAATTTAAGTTTATCAGGGGTGTTGGTTTTGTTCTTTTCGGATAGATAATTTTGGGCACCACAAACGGAGCAACAAAGGGCGATTAAAATTCGAGGTGTTTTTTTAGATTTGGCCATGGAGCTATTTTAATCGATGTAGCGGGAATTAGCAATTAATTGATAAGTTGATTATCTAAAATGCTTTTGGCGACCGTGTCGCAGAATAACTCACTACCAAGAGGGGAGGGGTGGAGATGATCGGTAGAACTAATAAGAAGTTCTGAGCCATTTTGACCAAAAAGACTGGGGTGAAAAGTATCGGCGAGGGCAAAGTTATTTTTGTTAGCAAAATTGACTAGATTTTGCAGATAAAGTTTAATGGTGTTGGTTTTTTCAATTTTTTGAAAAGCAGAGAAATGAACGTCCTTAATCCCGTTGCCAAAAGTAACAGAGTTGGGAGCAATGGTAGAGGCAAGAAGTATTTTGGTGTGGGGCGATTCCTTTTTAATGGTGCTGGTCAGTTTCTGAAGAGCCTGACTTTGACGGTCGATGCCGGCCTGAGAGTTGCCAAAATTATTGTAGGCAAAGGATTCGATGAGAATTATGTCTGCATTTTGAGATAAAATCGACGGGTTGTTTTGACCCAGGTAGGAGGTTGTTTCAGTTAAACGTTTGAGGGCAGATTCGATATTAGTGGAACCATAGCCATATTTTAAGATGTTAAATTTGGTAAAAGGGAAATATTTTTGAAAGGATTGTTGACAGATATCTTTGGAAAGTGTGTCAATCATTGAATCACCCAAGAGTACCAGATCGATTATATTGCCATCACCGCCAATAGGAGGGATATAAGAGGGAACAATAGTTTTTAGACCAAGAACATTTGGTTTGGGGGTGGGGGTGGTTTCGTTGACAGATATTATTGGAGTAGAGGGAGTGTAGCTACTGGGGTGATAGGCCTGAAGCAATTGATAATAGAGGGGGAAGAAAAATAGGGGCATCAGAGGTCGCGGTATTTTTTAATTTGTCTTTCGAGTTGATCTTCTAAATCAATGAGGGCTGATTCAAGGAACTTGTGTGTAGTTTCGGAGAAGATTTTTTCTTTGCCTGGGAGATATATGTCAAAACGGAGATGAACGTTTTTTAATTTGTCGTATTCAATTCGAAGGGTGGCTGTTTTCATTTCCGGGGCGAAGGTGGTGAGGAATTTTTCTAATTTTTGGTTGATTTTCTCATCGACCAATTTTTTAACTGCATCTGTGAGTTCAAAGTTGTCGCCGGTGATTTGAATATTCATAGTAATTAAGGATAACATTTATAAATAATTGATATAATCAGTGTGTTTTGGAGGGTGGGCAGGACGGTAATGCGCTAGTTTTGAAAACTAGTGTCCGTAAGGACTAACAGGTTCAACCCCTGTACCCTCCGCTTTGGATTAAATATTTAAGAAAAATATTATGCGAATTGAAACTTTGAAATGTCCGTTAAACACAAAAAATAATCACAGAGGTCCACTGATAAGTGAGGGAATATGTGGTTTTGGTTTGCATTACAGTGATGAAGCGCCCCATACAATAACAGCAGAGGATATAAGATTATTTGAAAAATTGGCACCTTTACCAAAACCAGAAAGAAAAAGTAGAAAGGTAGAGAAAAAATGAGCCCGGAATGAAATTCGAATTCATGACCTTCCCCTTACCAAGGGGATGCTCTACCAACTGAGCTATCCGGGCGACGAGGTTATTTTACCAAATTACGGGTATTTTTGTCTTGAGAAATAAAATCAATCCTCCTCTTGTTTTTTGAGGATACTCCTACTAAAATAGTGGGAGTATGTTGCAAATAAAAAAAATAAGCGTTTCGGTGGAAGGAAAGCCAATTTTGGCAGATATTGGTTTAGAGTTAAATGCGGGAGAAGTGATGGCTTTAATGGGTCCAAACGGAAGTGGAAAATCGAGTTTGGCCTATGCTTTGGCTGGACATCCAAAATATGCCGTAGATAAGGGAAAAATGTTTTTTGATAAAAAAGAAATTACAGAATTGACTCCAAATGAAAGAGCAATGATGGGTCTATTTTTAGCAAATCAAGCGCCAGTGGCAATTCCGGGCCTTGGGATAAAAAGTTTTTTATGGCAGATCTACAAGAAGTTTGAAAATGAAAAAAGAATGGATTTGGTTAAGTTTAGAAATTGGTTAGATGATGAGGCTGAAAAATTACAGTTGAAAAATGGGTTATTGGAGAGAGGTCTGAATGATGGATTTTCTGGTGGAGAAAGAAAAAAAATGGAGGTTTTACAAATGTTGGTGTCAAAGCCAAAATATATAATATTGGACGAAATTGATTCTGGTCTTGACGTGGACGCCTTAAAAATAATTGCCCTGAGGGTTAAAAAAATGGTCAAAGAGGATAAGGTTGGGGTGTTGATAATTACTCACTACAGTCGGATTTTAAATTATTTAAAAGCAGATAAAGTAGTGATAATTGAAAAAGGAAAAGTGAAAGAAATGGGCGGAATGGAACTGGTAAAGAAAATTGAAGATAAAGGTTTTGAAGAAAAAAAATAATGAGTCGTTTTGCCCCAATAAAAGAGGAAAGTAAAAAGGAAAAATGGGAAAAAAGCCCATATGAGTATGGTTTCTCTAGTCCGGAAAAGCACATGTTTAAGGCCAAGAGAGGTTTAAACGAAGAAATTGTAAGGATGATTTCGACAATGAAATCTGAGGAAGAAAAAATGCGGAATTTTAGACTGGAGTCTTACAAAATTTTTTTGGAAAAGAAAATGCCAACTTGGGGGGCAGACCTATCAACAATAGATTTCAACAATATTTTTTATTATGTGAAAGCGACGAAAAGTGAAGGTAAAAAATGGGGAGATGTACCCAAAGAAATAAAAGACACATATGATAAATTGGGAATTCCTCAGGCAGAAAAGGAGTATTTGGGAGGAGTAAAAGCACAATATGAATCGGAAGTAATTTACGGCTCTTTACTTAAAAAATTACGTGATAAGGGCATAATTTTTTGTGGAATGGACGAGGCTTTGGTTAAATACCCAGATCTAGTGTGGTCACATTTTGGCAAAATTGTACCAAAAGGGGACAATAAATTTGCGGCTTTAAACAGCGCGGTGTGGTCGGGAGGATCTTTTATTTACGTGCCAAAGGGAGTAAAAGTTGATTTACCGTTACAGGCATATTTCAGAATAAACACCCAAAACATGGGACAATTTGAAAGGACTTTAATTATAGTTGATGAAGGGGCTTTTGTTCATTATGTGGAAGGCTGTACAGCGCCAATTTATACGACTGATTCATTGCATTCAGCTGTGGTGGAAATTTGGGTGGCTAAAAATGCCAGGTGTCGTTATACGACAATTCAAAACTGGTCAACTAATGTTTACAATCTGGTGACAAAGAGGGCGTGGGTAGAGGAAAAGGGGATCATGGAATGGGTAGATGGAAATTTAGGAAGTAAGATAACCATGAAATATCCAAGTGTGATTTTGGCGGGAAAGGGGGCTCATGGAGAAATTTTATCGGTGGCAGTGGCGGGGAAAGGTCAACATCAAGACGCTGGAGGAAAATGTATTCATTTAGCTGAAAACACAACAAGTCGGATTATTTCCAAATCGATTAGTTTAAATGGAGGTAGAAGTAGCTATCGGGGTATGATTCAAATGAATAAGGGGGCAAAAAATGCTAGATCTAAGGTAGTTTGTGATGCTTTAATTTTAGATAATGAATCGAGGTCGGACACATATCCTGTTAATAAAATTATGGAATCAGAAGTGACTTTGGAACACGAGGCCACAGTTAGCAAAATTGGGGAGGAACAATTGTTTTATTTAATGTCGCGGGGTTTTGAAGAACACGAAGCGGAGGCAATGGTGGTTAATGGTTTCATTGAACCAATTGTTAAAGAGTTGCCAATGGAATATAGTGTGGAACTAAATCGACTAATTAGTTTACAAATGGAGGGAAGTGTTGGATGAGATATTTTGATGTATTAGATAGGATGGGACAATCTAAAGATATTAAGAAATTTTTGGTGGTTAAAAGTGGTGAAAGTATTGATATTGAAACTGTTATGCAATTTAAAGCTCCAAAAACACGAGGCAATACTTTAATTAAAGCGGTAGTAATGCCGGGGGGAAAGTTAAATTTAAAAGGAGTCATAAAAATTGATAAAGGAGCAGAACTGGTCGAGGCATTTTTACGTCAGTCGGTGTTATTAATTGGAGAAAATTCGATGGCCACGGCAATTCCTGAATTAGAAATAGAATCAAATGAAGTTAGGGCCTCACATGCGGCGGCAATTGGGAGAGTTGACGAGGAACAATTGTTTTATTTAATGTCGCGTGGTTTAAGTCAGGATGAGGCAGTAAAATCAATTATAAAAGCCTTTTTAAATGAATAAATATAAAAAATATTTTCCAATTTTTAAAAATAGTCCGGATTTGGTCTATTTGGATAGTGCGGCGACAAGCTTAAAACCAAAAAGGGTGCTAGATAAAATGATGGAATATTACACTAAATATAGTGCCAATATTCATCGGGGTTTATATCCATTGTCGGAAAAGGCGAGTGAAGAATATGAGGGAGTGAGAGAGCTAGTAGCTAATTTTATTGGAGCAAAAAATAGAGAAGAAATTATTTTTACCAGTGGAACAACGGCAGGGATTAATTTGGTATCCAGGTCATGGGGGGAAGAAAACATATTTAAGGGTGATGAGATAGTGGCAACAGAAATGGAACATCATTCAAATTTAGTGCCTTGGCAGGAATTAGCCAAAAGAAGAAAGGCAAAATTAAGGCTGATAGAAGTGGGTGATGATTTTAAATTAAAAATAGATAATTTGGAAAAAATTATTGGAAGAAAAACAAAAATATTAGCTTTGACGGAGATGAGTAATGTCTTAGGGACTATTAATCCAGTCAAAGAAATTATTAAAAAGGCAAAAGAAATAAACCCCAAAATAGTAATTTTAGTAGACGGGGCTCAAGCGGTGGCCCGTATGTCGGTAAAGGTAGCTGATTTGGGAGCTGACTTTTATGTTTTTTCAGGACACAAGATTTATGGACCAAGCGGAGTGGGGGTATTGTGGGTTAAAAAAGGAAGATTTTCCGAAATGAAAGCTTCTATTTTTGGAGGGGGGATGATAAGGGAAGTGTCTTTTGAGGAAAGTAGTTATCAAGGAGGTTTTGAGGCTTATGAGGCAGGAACACCAGCGATTGGGGAAGTAATTGGGTTGGGAGAGGCAATAAAATTTGTGGAAAAAATAGGCTGGAAGGAGATGAGATGGCATGAAAGTGAACTATGTGAGTACGCATGGAGTAAATTGTCGGAGATACCTGAAGTAAAAATTATCGGACCAAAGAGAGAGAGGGGGGGAGTTATTTCCATAATTTTGTCAGGAAAAGGAATGCCGGCGTCACATGATTTGGGGGATATTTTGGGAAGGAAGTATAATGTTTGTCTGAGAACTGGATATCATTGTGCGATGCCTTTGCATAAAAAATTTGGTTTAAATTCGGGAACAAGCCGAATTAGTTTGGGGATATATAATGACAAAGGAGATATTGATATTTTAGTCAAAGGTATCAAGGGAGCCATAGAAATTTTTAACAAAAATGGATGATTTATATCGGGAAATAATTTTGGATCATTATAAAAATCCTGAAAATATGGGTAAGCTTGATAGTGGAATTGAGGTGGAGGAAATAAATCTTTTATGTGGTGACAAAATTAAAATAGGAGTAAGGATTAAAAAAGGAGTGATAAGTGAAGCAAAATTTACTGGTGGAGGCTGTGCCATATCAATGGCGGCAGTAGATATTTTATTGTCAATGGTTAAGGGAAAGAAACTGAGTGAGGTTAAAAAGATGAGTGGAAAAGAAATAGAAAAGAAAATGGGGGTAAAATTAACTCCCAATAGAAAAAAATGTGCCTATTTAGGGCTTGAGGTGTTAAAAAAGATAAAATAGGGGTTAGAAGAGTGGTGTGGAAGATAAGGGCTCGAACATAAATGATATTTTGATAGAATTGGCTATGGGTTATGAGGTAGACATAAATAATTTTCAACGATTGGGAAAATTTATAGATGTCGACGGGAAAGAATATGTAATTTTGATTGAGAATGATATTCCTAAGGAGAGAGTAACAGAAATTAGTCAGCAGTATCTTAACCAAAAAATCAATATTAGGGGGCATGTTTACGTTCCTAAAAGAGAAGTAGTCGAAAAACTAAAGATGGAGTTGGAATAAAGATATTATTGAATGAGCCTGAAGTCAGATTCGGACTGACGACCTGCTGTTTACAAAACAGCTGCTCTACCAACTGAGCTATTCAGGCATGATGGAGTATTATAGAATAGAACATGGTAAAAAAGAAAATCTTGGTGATGACAGATCACATGCCCTGGGGTCATCGGTCAATCGCCAGAGCTATCTATGGTTTTTTAAAAACTAAAGAGAAAGAAGAAAATTTTGAAGTTTATTACGCTGAAGTGAAGTCCGAGATGGGAATTTCAAATGATATATATCAATTCAGTTATCGATATTTACCTTTGTCGAGCCGGATTGGAAGATGGATGTCTTATTTGCCTCAAATCAGAAAAGTAATCGAAGAGTTATCGTTTACTAATTTGTCGGCACCTAAAAAAGTGGTTCAAAAAATAAAGCCAGACTTGGTGATTTCAACCTATTGGTTTCATTCCCATTCTTTGGCCGGGTGGAAGGACAGGGGAGATGTAAATTTCAAATTATGGACGGTGGTGGCAGATCCGTGGACGGTGTTGCCGGTGTCATATAATTCAAAAATCGATATGCATCTGGTTTATGATCAGATGGGGGTTGATGTTGGGATGAAAGAATGTGGTATCCCAAAAAATAAAATATTAGAAACAGGCTGGTGGACAAGGCCGGAGATGTTTGGAAAGTTTGATAGAAAAGAAGCCAGAAAAAAACTAGGTTTTAGTGATGACAGACAGGTGGTATTTGTTGGGGGCGGGAGTTTGGGAACGAATTCTTTAACGAAACTTTTACCAGCTCTAATGTTAATTAAGGGTAAGGTTGGCTTTATTTTTAATACCGGGACGGATAAATTGGCCTACAATCTAGTCGAGCAATATACAAGATTGTATAAAAAATTAAACAAGCAGGGAAATGTAATCATTAAAAACCTGGGTTGGATTGAGAACATGGGAGAAGTATTAGCCGGGGTAGATATTGTTTTTGGAAAAGCAGGTCCAAATTTTTTGTTTGATGGGCAATTACCCATATTGGAGGGCAAGAAGACGGAAACATAGACTTGATTAAAAAGAAGGGTTTAGGTTGGGTTAAAGAAAAGGGAACAGAGGCGGCTGATTTTTTATTAGCTTATCTTGAGGACCCAAAAAGATATCAGGATAAATTTAAGAAAAATATTGAGACTGAAGCAAGAAAAAACGAAAAGAGTATGGGGATAATACTTGGGGAAATAAAGAGAGAAATGAGAATTTGAGTATTATAGAATAGGGTGTGACTAAAAAGAAAATCTTGGTAATGACAGATCATATGCCCTGGGGTCACCGGTCAATAGCTAGAGCGATTTATGGGTTTTTAAAAACCAAAGAGAAAGAAGAAAATTTTGAAGTTTATTACGCGGAAGTAAGAGCAAAATTAGGATTAATTCATGAGATGTATATGCTTAGTTATCGGTATTTACCAGTATCCAATAAGTTATCCAGATGGATATCGTACTCGCCGGGTTTGAGAAAATTAATTGAAAAAATGTCTCAGGGGAATGTGGTGGCGCCAAGGAAAATAGTTGAAAAAATTAAACCCGATTTGGTGATTTCAGCCTATTGGTTTCATTCCCATTCTTTGGCCAGGTGGCGTGATAAAGAAAAACAGAAATTTAAATTATGGACGGCTGTTAGTGACCCGTGGACTATTTTACCGATAGCATATAACTCTAAAATTGATTTGCATTTGGTTTATGACCGGAAAGGGGTGTATTTAGGAATGAAAGAATGTGGTTTAAAAAGGAATCAGATTTTAATAACAGGCTGGTGGACAAGACAGGAGATGTTTGGAAAGTTTGATAGAAAAGAAGCCAGAAAAAAACTAGGTTTTAACGATGGTAGGCCGGTGGTATTTTTTGGCGGAGGAAGTATGGGAACTTATTCGTTGGTAAGGTTGTTGCCGGCCTTGATGTTAATTAAAGACAAGGTAGGTCTAGTATTTAATACTGGGAAAGATAAAAAATCATATGACTTGGTGGAGCGGTACGTAAAGTCATATAAACGATTAAATAAAAAAGGAAACTTAATCATTAAAAACCTGGGTTGGATTGAGAACATGGGAGAAGTATTAGCCGGGGTAGATATTGTTTTTGGAAAAGCAGGTCCAAATTTTTTGTTTGATGGGCAATTACCCATAATGGGGGACAGGAGGATGGTAATATCAGATTGATAAAGAAGAAGGGTTTGGGATGGGTGAAGGAAAAAAGGGGAGAAGCGGTGAAATTTTTGCGGGACTATTTAAAAAGACCCAAACGGTATCAGAAAAAGTTTGAAAAAAGTATTGAGAATGAGGCGAAAAGAAACGAGAAAAGTATGGAGATAATCTCAAAAAGGGTAAAAGAAGAATTGAAGTAAAAACAAAAAAGCCTGCCAAAAGTGAGGACTTCGATAGTGGCTTTTCCACGCCAAGATACGTGGGGAGAACTAGTCAATAAAAGCAAAGCTGATGTTGACAAACATCCTCCTTTTTTTTAGGTTAGCTAGAAAAAACACCTTCTCAAAGATCGCTTTTAGCAGGTTGTATAATTGTAGCATGATAACAGTATCTAAAAAAGTTGAATACAGCATAGTGTTTATATTGTTTTTGGCGCATAGTAAGGGTAAAAATATGTCGCTGACTGAGGCGGCGAAAAAACTTAAATTGCCTTACAGATTTCTGGGACAAGTAGCAACAAACTTAAAAACTGGAGGTATTGTTGAATCGCGGGAGGGAAAGAATGGTGGTTACCAGCTGATAAAAGATTGGGACAAGAAAAACCTCTACGATTTACTTGAAGCATTGGGGGAGAATAGGGCGATGGTGACATGTTTGGGAGATAAGGGCTGTGCTAGGGTAAAGGGCTGTGGATTGAAAAGAGTTTGGGAAAAAATGGAGAAAAGTTGGTATTTAGAATTAAAAAAGGTAAAATTGAGCGAAATATGAAACAAAAAATAACTAAAAATATTTTAATTCTGGAAATTGCGGAGAGATATCCGAGGTTAGCGGATATTTTAGTAGAAAAATATGGTTTTCATTGTTTGGGTTGCAGTATGTCAGCAGTGGAAACTCTAGCTGAAGGAGCAATGGGTCACGGGATGAGTAAAAAAGAAGTGGAGGAAATGGTGACCGAATTAAATGATTTGGTTAATAAAGAAGACGGAGACCGAAAGAAAAAATAGGGTTAAGAAGGCTAGTAAGAAGCCCGGAGACAATTAGTAAGGCGATTAGAATAAAACCATAGTGTTCAAAGGCGGATTCGATCTTGATGGCGGTGTCGAGGGGTAAAAGATTAAGAAGGACCTTAGACCCATCAAGAGGGGGAATGGGAAAAAGATTGAAGATACCCAAATAGAGGTTGGTATAAGTCAAGATATAGGTAAGAGTGCCGGGAATACGAGAAAAGATGAAGGCTAAAAGAAAATTGCTGAGAGGGCCGGCCAGAGCAACAATAATTTCGTCACGTCGAGGGTGGCGAAAATTATAAGGGTCAATAGGAACTGGTTTTCCCCAACCAAAACGAGCGACTAGGAGGATGAGAGTGCCTAAGGGGTCAAGGTGGGCCAGGGGATTTAAAGTTAAACGGCCGTAGGCTCTGGGGGTGGGATCACCCAGTTTGTCGGCGGCTAGAGCGTGACAAAATTCATGAATAGTTATAGCGACTAGGAGTGAAATAAGAACGATGATATTTTCCATGTTTAATTTGAGGGGCGATTTTGATATAGTATACCCTATGAGAAATTGTAGTCTATGTGGTAAGGGAACTTCGGTTGGCCGCAACCGTTCCCATGCTCAAAATCGAACTTCCAGAACTTTTAAGGCAAATGTTCAAAAAGTAACTTTGACAGTAGGTGAAGAAAAAATCAGCGGGGTTTATTGTAGTAAATGCATAAAGAAGATGAAGGGTGAGATTAAAAAAACGGCACTTAAATAAGCACCGTTTCTTTAATTGAAAAGAAAAACTATTTTTTAGCTTTTTTTTTGACTTTCTTAGCTACTTTTTTCTTAACAACTTTTTTGGCTTTCTTAGCTACTTTTTTCTTAACAACTTTTTTGGCTTTTTTTGCTTTTTTTACGGGCATGTTGGTTCCTCCTTTAATAAAATTAAAGAGGATTTGAAATTTTTTGTCAAACAAAAAACATCCTGATTTTCCGGTAAATAATTGATGTTTAAGATTAAAATATCATCAATTTTTGTAATTTTTTTTGAAAAATGTCAGTTAAATTATTCCTGTCTATCGGCAAAAAATCAATATCATTTTTTTGTGATTATTGAATAATATTTTTTTATTTCTGTCCACTCGGTTTTGTTTTTTCCCTCAACTTGGACCATAACTGGCACCAGTTTTGATTTATTTTGATCCAAAATTCCCGAAAATATTTTCATTTTTAGAATTTGATGGTTGAGATTTTCCACAAAGGTCCAGGCAATCGGTGAGGGATTGAGAGCGCGGATAAAACGTTCAATTTTTTGAATATCCCAAGTCCAATTTATTTTTGCCCCATCTTTAGTTATTTTTGGAAAGTAACTTTTTTGAGTATGGTTTTGAATCTTGAGAACGGTAGGATTTTGAATATATGTTTTTAAAACGCTTTCTAAATTATCGGAAGCTAGTTGAAATGCTTTTTGATAAAAGGAGTCAGCCGTTTCACTTTGGATGATGTCAAAAGGGACTTGAGTGATGATGGGACCGTGGTCGGGAAGGGGATCAATTTGAAAAAAAGTGACGCTACTTTTTGTTTCGCCATTAATAATTTGCCAAGGACCGGGGGTGGCACCGCGGTATTTGGGTAAGGTTGAGGGATGAATGTTAATTATTTTTTTGGGAAAGATGTTAATTGTTTCTTCATCAAAAAAAGGAGGTCCAAAAGCCAAGCAAAGAGCCAAGTCAGCTTTTAGGTCGCGAAGTTTGTTTTTGACTTCCGGAGTAAATTCTTCAATTTGAAGAAGTGGGAGATTGTTGTCCTGGCAATATTTTGCGACATGATTGGGGGTGATTTTTTGATCACGACCAAAGGCTTTATCTATTTTGGTGACAACGGAAATTAATTCGAAATCAGAAATTTTTGAAAGTTTTTTTAAAACCGGTAAAGAATAAATTGAAGCGCCAAAGAAAACAATTTTGGTCATGAATATAATTATAGACTAGGAAATTTGGTAGTAAAAAGAAAGCGTTGGGTGGCATTATTGTCTGCATTTGGGTCGATGTAGATGGGCATTTTGGCGTTTACATCGGTGCGAGGAACAAAATAAGTGATATTGGGCGTGGTAATAGTTTCTTTAGCTAGACCAAATTTTCTGATAACGATGTCTGCCAGGTTGGCGAGTTTTATCCCCAATCTGTAATCAGGATTTATCAGATGTTGGAGACGATTAGGATTCTCGGGCTGGTCAATAAAACTTTCAATAGAGTTGAGGAGGTCGGGTAAATAAATTGGAAAACGACCTCCATTAATTTTGATTCCGGCGTATTGGTAGTCGTTGATTAATTTTACAAAACCCAGATCGGGGTGGAGGACGAGATCGGTTCTGATAGTGAGATGTTTACCAGAAGATTGTGAAAGAATATTTTCAGCTCCAACTTTTGTTTGCCCATAAACAGAATCAGCTTTTGGATTGGTGGGGGTATCTTCATCACATTTCCCGCCATCGGTATAAGCTGAAAAGACGGCAATTGAGCTGGGATAGAAATAGGGAATATTGTTGTCAAGAGCAAGGCGAAAAGTATTTTCAGTTCCACCGACATTGGTGCGGTGGGCTTTTTCGGGATTGTTATTACATAGTCCCTGTTGAGCCATCCCGGCAAAATTTAAAATATAATCGGGCTTTGATTTACCAACGACTCTTCTGATACTTTCTGGGTTGCAAATGTCACAGTGGAGGAGGTCGGGCTGGTCATGGTTGAAAAAGGTGCCGGTGAGATTATATTTATTATCACGGTTTAGATTTTTGAAGACTGCATTACCGACGCCACCCGAAGCTCCTAAAATAAGAATGTTTGGTTTCTCTTGACTCATTGAGCGGATTCTATCATGTTTTTTAGCAAAATGATAAAATTAGCCATGAGATCAGAAATAGTGATGTTTCCTAATAAGATTCTTCGAGCTAAGACAAAGAGGATAGAAAGGGTTGATGAAAAATTACTTGAAGAAATTAGAAAACTGAAAAAAATTTTGGAGGAATCAGAGAATGGGGCTGGTTTGGCGGCGACGCAAATTGGAATCTCCAAAAGTTTTTTGGGGATTAAAGATAAAGGCGAAGTGAAAATTTTGATTAATCCAATAATGGAAGCAAGTTTTGGGGAAAAAGTATATCCAAAAATTATAAGTGAAGGAGGGGGTGAGAGTGATTTTTTAGAGGGATGTCTGTCTTTTCCTGACCTATATGGAACGGTGAAAAGGTTTTTGAAAATAAAAGTTAGCTGGGAAGAGATAAGAAATAAGAAACTAGAAACTAGACACGAGACATTGGAGGGGTTTGAGGCGATTGTGTGGCAACATGAAGAAGATCATTTGAGAGGAGTTTTGTTTGTGGATCATATAAAAGAAGAAGGTGGTAAGTTTTATTATTGGAAAGATAAGGAAAAAATAAAGGTAGATGTTAACGAGATTTTGGTAAAAGAGAAGTAATTTTGTCAAGATAATTTTGAGCGTCGAGATTGGTGGGAGCGTAAATTAAGGTAGTTTCAAAATATTTTTTGGCTTCAGAGTAGTTTTTTTGACTAAAATAGATTTCACCTAAAGCAAAGAGAGTGTGATCGTAATTTGATTTTAAGAACAGAGCTTGTTGATAGTTTTTAATAGCCAGATCCTGTTTGTCGGCGGCCTCGTAGAATTTTCCTAACAGAAAATAAGTTTTGGCATCAGTTGGAGCCAGACGGGTACATTTTTCCAGTGCGTCGATGGCGTAGTTAAAATATTTAGGATCGACAAGAGAGAGAAAAGAAAAAACTTGAGCTCTTTCTTTCCAGAGATTGGTTGAAGCCGGAGAGAGTGAAATAGCCAAATTTGATTGACTAAGAGCTAATTCAGGTTGATTTAATTTGGCGGCAATCAAAGAAGCTTGACTTCGGTAGACTGCTTCCTGGGGACGAAGATAGAGGGCAACATTAATAAAGTCTTGAGCGGTGATGTTTTGTTGGCGGTTAAGCGAGTTAAGGGACTGATTGTAGGCAAGATCAGCAGTAAAAAAAGAGGAAAGTTTTATAAAGGCAAAAAGAAAGAGGGTGACTATCGGCAAATATAGTAATTTATTTTTTGGTTTTTGGTCTGTTTTTACAGGAAGCACAGTTAAGGCAAAGGCTGGGAGAAGAAAAAAGAAAAGTGAAGTGATAACGACAGAAAAACCAGCGAAATTGGTGATTAATATAGAGACAAAGGAGACAAAGACAACAGGATTAATGAAAGTAATAGTGAGGATAGTAATAATTAAGAAGAGATAACTTAGAAAGCCGAAGCTACCGGTGGTGGCCAGATAATTTAAATATTCGTTGTGAGCTTTGTTGTAGAGAAAATCCCATTCGGAAGTGAGGTTGTGAGAGGCGGGACGGGTCCAATAATAAGAGTAGGCAAAGGTTTCGGGACCGGTGCCAAAGAGGGGAAAGCGCTTCCACAAATCGAGAGAGCCGGTCCAAACAATTTTGCGGAGGTCTTCACTGGGAGTAATGTTAAGTGTGGTATTTTGATCTATTGATGAAGAAATTTTTTGAGGAAAAAGATAGTCTTTGATAGGGTTATTTATAGATAGGGAAAGAATAACAAAAATAAAAATTATCAGTGAAACTCCCCGACCCTCCCTTGTGAAAAGGAGACTATTTTTATTCTTGAAGTTATTTATGAAATACAAAATAAAATATATAACAATGGTGATTATGGCGGCGATGATACCTGATTTAGATTTGGTAAAAAGAAGGCAGAGATAGAGGTTGGAGACGAGAAATAGAAAGAGGAAAGATTTTAGAGAAAAGATTTTAGATTTTAGAAATTTATCAAGTGCAAAAGGAAGAAGAATACAGAGGTAGGCGGCAAGCCAATTTGGTTGGCCCAGAGTGGAAAATACTCTGGATTGGACATCCTGAACCCACATGTTTTTGTCAACTCCGAAGTGTTCTAAAATCCCGAAAGTAGAAACTAGAAAACCAGAAATGAGAAAAATGTTTATTGTTTTGTCGCGAAACTTTTGAGTTAGATACAGAGGAAGTATTAGGAAAAGCAGAGAATAAGAACCAAAGGAGAGAAGGCCGCCATTAAGCCGGGAATAGTAACCAAAAATGGAGGTGTGGGGATCGACTGAAAAGAAAGTAGAGATTAGTTGACTAGAGAAGAAGATAAGAAGAGGAATAGATAGTTTGTTTTTAGAAAATAAAGGAGTTTCACCCCTGATCCAATTAAGAAAATGAAAAAGGACGATGAAGATAGTTGTGAAATAGACAAAATACATTTTTGGAACTTCAAAAAGCTCCGAGGTGAGCGAAGTGAAGATTAGTGGGGTGAAAAAAAATAGGGAGAGATATAAAAATTGAATGATTGAGGTCACGTGTTTATTTTAACAGCAATTGCTATACTGATGGAGTGAAATGGTGGACAAAATTTATAGCTAATTTTTATTGGGAGGTGGGGGTTGATTTGGGAAGCAGTAGTGTGAAAATTTATGTAAAAGGTAAGGGAATAATCGTTGATGAGCCTTCAATGGTGGCCAGATTAAAAAAGAAAAAGAACGGAATCCATAAATTGTTAATTTATGGGCAAAGAGCTAAGGAAATGGTTAACAGAGAACCAAAACAGATTGAAGTGGTGGCACCGATTAACCATGGAGTGATAGCTGATTTGATAACGGCTGAGGCTCTGGTGGCATATTTTATGAAACTGACAAATGAAATACCCAGTACTTATCCAAAATTTCTCAAGCCACGGGTGATTGTTGGAGTGCCAGGGACAATTAGTAATGTTCAAAAAAGGGCATTTAGAGCCATATTTTCTCAAGTGGGAGTGTCAAAGATTGTATTAGTGGAAAGTGGAGTGTTGGGAGTTTTGGGTAGTGGTTTTAAGCTAGACGAAAGCGGAGGGGTGTTGTTTTTAGATATTGGAGGAGGAAAAACTGAGGCGAGCTTAGTGTCAATGGGAGGAATAGTAATTAGTCGGGGTTTGGAAATGGGAGGAAATGATTTTGATGAATCGATAATCAATTACGTAAAAATGAAATATGGCCTATTGATTGGAAATAATACAGCAGAAAAAGTTAAAATTGATATGGGGGGGGTAATAAGGGGGCGTGATTTAGAAAGCAACTTACCTAAAAGCATAAGATTAAGAAATGAAGAAATTAGGGAAGCAACGGCTCTGAATGTTAAAAGAATTGTTAATTTAGTTAAGGTGGTTTTGGACGAAATGCCAACTGAGATGACAGACGATGTATTGAAGAGAGGGGTGATAATGTCTGGAGGAGGAGCACAATTTTTGGGAATTGATAAACTGATTGAAGAGGAAATAAAAATAAATGCAGTAATAGTGTCAAATCCGACTTACGGGGTAGTAAAAGGGGAGGGGGAATTATTGGAAAATGATGATTGGTTTCAAAAAATTAAATTAATTTCAAGCATGAACTAAGATGAAATATTGGTGGTTGCAGGCGGCACTGGTTTTAAGTTTTGGAATTTTATTGGTGACAGTAATTAAATTAAATTTAATTAAAGGACAATATTATCGTGAAATGTCGCTGAATAATCGGGTAACAAAGATGGTAATCCCGGCGCCAAGGGGAGTGATATTGGATAGAAAAGGGAGAACGGTGGCAGATAATATTGATTTTGACGGAACAATAAAACGCTTTTATCCTTATGGAGCGGCTACGGCAAACATTACTGGATACCTGGGGAGTGTAAATCAAGAAGAATTAAAAAATGGTAAATGTGGTCGTAATTTACAAAACCAAAGCGTGGTGGGAAGGTCGGGAATTGAGAGTGTACTAGACTGTGATCTGATTGGGGTTGATGGTTATAAATTGGTAGAAGTGGACGCGAAGGGGAAAAATAATAGAGACTTGGGACAGCTCGAGCCGGAAAAGGGAAGAGATGTCACTTTGAGTATTGATGCCTATTGGCAGGACAAGATTTATAAAATGCTTGATGGGAAAAAGGCAGTGGTAATAATAAGCGAACCCAACACTGGGAAAATATTAGTTTTGGTGTCTTCGCCGAGCTATGATGCCAATAATTTTAATTATAGTTATGACAAAGAGACGATTAGGTCATATTTAGAGGATACTCAAAATTTACCAATGATGAATCGGACAATTGGAGCTAAATATCATCCTGGAAGTGTGTTTAAACCGATTGAGGCGCTAGGAGCATTGGAGGATGGGATAATTGACGAAAATACTTTATTTGAGGACACTGGAGTGATTAAAATTGGAGATTATTCTTTTAATAATTGGTTGTGGACCAAGAGTCATACCACTGATGGTATGGTAAATGTGGTAAAAGCTCTAAAGAGGTCAAATGACATTTTTTTCTATAAGTTGGGAGAGGCAATGGGGGTAGATAAAATTGGATATTGGGCAAAAAAATTTGGCTTGGGAACAGCAACGGGAATAGAATTACCAGGGGAGTTATCCGGCTTGGTCCCAGACGATAAGTGGAAGAGAGAAAACATGGGAGAGAGATGGTATTTGGGAGATACCTATCATTTGGCCATCGGACAGGGTAATTTAACAGTGACTCCGTTACAGATTAACCAAATGACAAATATCTTGGCGAGTAGAGGGCAAAAATGTGAGATGAGTATTTTAAAGGACGGGACAAGTAAGTGTAGTGAAATAAATGCGAAAGAGAAGAATTGGAACTTGGTGATCGAGGGAATGAAAGAAGCGTGCAAGAGTGGAGGGACGGCTTGGCCGCTTTTCAATTTTAAAACTGAGATTGCCTGTAAAACGGGAACAGCGGAATTAGGTGACGGGAGTAATGATACTCATGCTTGGTTAACTGCTTTTGCTCCGGCGGATAATCCTCAGATTTCGATTACAGTCATGGTGGAAAGGGGTGGGGAGGGTAGTGATGTAGCGGCGCCCGTGGTCGGAGATATTTTAAAAGAATGGTTTAATGAGCCGGAGATTTTGGTGCCTAGGTATCCAAGTAGTTATCCCTTTAAGACATTATGAAAATTGCGGTGGTGGGGAGTAGACACATGAGTGATTACGGAAGGGAAGTGGTTGGAGAAATAATGGAAGTGCTGGCAAAAGAAGAAGTGGTGACTATCAGGGTAATGGGGTGTAATAGTGAGGTAATAAGATTAGGAGCTAAAAGAATATTTGAAGGAGTGAATTTTGAAAAGTTGAATGAGGATGTGGCTAACTATGCTGATATTTTAGTAATAATTGAGGGAGGAAAGAAGAGCGGAACTCTTTTATTAGCTTCAAAATTTGTTGAAAAAGGAAAATATGTTTATTGTGTACCGGGAAGAATTGTTGATGAAGGAAGTTATGCGACTAATTGGTTAATAAAACAGGGGGCAATTCCCTTGGTAGAAATGAACGACTTGACAGAGGTATTACAATAGATAACAATGGCAGTTATGCAAAAAAGGCTTTTAATAGTGGAGTCTCCAACCAAGGCGAGAACGATTTCTAAATACTTGGGTGGTGATTACGAAGTAATGGCAACAGTGGGACATTTTCGGGATTTACCGAGCAATAAAATGGGGGTAAATTTGAAAGATTTTACGGTTGATTATGTGCTTGATCCTAAAAAGAGGGACGTGGTGTCTCAGATGGGAAAATTATCGGGAGGGAAGAAGGAAATATATCTGGCCTCTGATCCTGATCGGGAAGGTGAAGCAATTGCCTGGCACGTTCAGTGGTTGTTAACTGAGGGGCAAAAGAAAAAAGTTGATTCAAAAATAATTTCTCGGGTATCTTTTCACGAGATTACCAAGGAAGCAATCGAGGAAGCTTTAAAAAAAGCAACCCAAATTGACATGAATTTGGTAAATGCTCAGCAAGGCCGAAGAGTTTTGGACAGGGTAGTAGGATATTCATTATCACCAGTATTGTGGAAAAAAGTGAGAAGGGGTTTATCGGCAGGTCGAGTACAGTCAGTGGCAGTAAGGTTAATTTGTGAAAGAGAGATGGAGATTGAGGCTTTTAAAAGAGAAAAATACTTTAGAATTGCGGCAGGGTTTCGAAAAGATGAAAAATTCGAGGCCGAATTGCAAAAAATTGAGGGAAAGAATTTTGTTGAAAGTTCAAAAATCAAATTATTTGACGGAGAGTACTCGTATTCAAAATCTTTATTTGGAACAAAGGAACAAAGTGATGTCTTTGTGGGGGGGTTAGATAGTGAATTTGTGGTAGCCAAGGTACAAGGAAGGGAAATGAATAAAACACCGGCACCGGCATATACGACTTCGAAGTTACAACAGGCCGGGGCCAGACGTTTCGGTTGGTCAGGAAAACAGACAATGACTTTAGCGCAACGTTTATATGAACAAGGCTTAATTACTTATCACCGAACTGATTCCGTTAATTTATCAGATAAGGCGGTAGGGGATTTTAGAAAATTTATTGAGAAAGAATATGGAGCAAATTATTTGGCTGTAAAGCCACGGGTATATAGAAATACTTCTAAGAATGCTCAGGAAGCTCATGAAGCTATCAGACCGACCCGGGTTGAAGTGGTGGAGCCAGATGATTTGGAAAAGGGCAGTGGCAACTCAGGCGGCTCATGCCCGTTTGGAAAGCAATAGTGTGGAATTAATGAATAAAGGAGCTATGTTTAAGGCTAGTGGCTTGAGAGTAGTCTTTGATGGTTTTTATAGGATTTCCGGAGAAAAACATGAAGATCAAGTTTTGCCCGAGTTGAAAATTGGGGAAAAGTTGAAGGCTTTAAAAATAAATATTACTGAAACGGAAACAAGCCCAATGCCGAGGTATTCTGATGCTTCTTTGGTAGCATCGCTTGAAAAGCAGGGAATTGGCCGACCTTCGACCTATGCTCCAATAATTACCACTATAATTGCTAGGCAATACGTAGAAAAAGATGAGGGTAGATTTAAACCGACTAGTTTGGGGATGGCGACTAATGAATTTTTAACCAAAAACTTCCCCAAAATTTTGTCTCTGCCCTTTACGGCAGAGATGGAAACAGGTTTGGACAAGGTAGCCTTGGGTAAGATGGATTGGAGAAAGATGATGAAAGATTTTTGGAAAACTTTTAAAATTGATTTGAAAAATGTGGAAGTAAATGCTGACAGGGTTAAGGTCCAGGTTGAAAGTACGGGAGAAAAGTGCCCAACATGTAAAGAAGGGGATTTGGTGATTAGGGTAGGAAAGTTTGGTAAATTTGTATCCTGTTCCCGGTTTCCGGATTGTAAGTATACGGCGCCTTTAAGGGAAAATGCGGGTTTTTTGTGTCCTTTGTGCGGCAACGAGGGGGTAGTTAAAAGAACCAAGAGTGGCAAGAAATTCTTTGGATGTAGTAATTATCCAGCCTGTAAGTGGGCCGGATGGAAAAAACCGTAGTGTCAAGGACGAGTAAGCTTTCTAGTGCCAGTTTTTAATCCAGGACTAATTTTTATAGGAAATATAGGTTTTGGAGGAGTGTCGGGGGATATAAATGTGGGTAATTTGCTTAAATCTCTTTGGAGCCTTATTTCCCGTTCACAGGGAGTTTCCCTTTTTTGTTCTGGGTGAAGGGCCCTGATTGATTCGTGGGTCATATGGTAAAAGTTATTTTAACTTATCAATACGAGCTTGGGGAAGAGTGGCTTCGGGGATAAAAGCATTGTTAAATTCGTCTTTTAAGTCGTTTATACGACTATTTTCGATTTTGTAAAAGAACTTTGGTTGAGGACTGAGTTTTTCTGACATGTTTTTATTTAATAATTAAAATTATAAGTTTGTGCCAAAGAGGGCATCTTGATTTCTAGTAGCCATCTTTTCAGCAATGGAATTGACTAGTTCGTCTGGCATGTGAGCAAACCTTTGATCAAAACCATTGAGTCTACTTAAGGTAATTTTTTCTTTTCTTTCCCTAATTTGTGGCATTTCTGCTTTGACGGAACCAACAGGTTTGGCGATTTCTGGTGGTTTGTATCCTATAGTTTCATCAGACATGTGTTTATTTAAATAATGATTAATTAATATAAATATAGGATAGTCTTATAATACTGTCAAGGGGCAAATTGAACTCAAGTAGGAAAGATGTTTGGAAATTATAGAGAAGAGACTTACTTCTTTTTGCCCCAGCGTTCTTGGGAGGTACGGATTAGCTTGTCGCGACCTTGGTTTTTACATGATAGTGGAGGTAAAGTGGCGGCGTAGAAGGGGTTTTGGGTCTCAGAATCAATGCTTAACTTGCAAATTATCTGATACTTGCCGATTTTAACAAGATCTTCGGGGGGAAATTTGGGGCCAAATTCCTTGGCCAGAATATAGGCGTCCTGGTTACCGACCACAAAGGACATGAGAGAACCAACGTTACCAAAAATAGCATCTTGGATGGTTCTGTCCAATTGGGCCATATACTGATTGGCAACAATCAGATTTAGTCTAAATTTACGGGCTTCGGATAGAATTTTGATAAAGGCTTCAGTGGCAAAGTTTTGAAATTCATCGACATAGAGATAGAAATCGGAGCGTTCAGATTCGCCCTGGAAAACCCGGTTCATGGCTGAGAGCTGGATTTGGGTAATCAACATGGCACCTAAAAGGGCAGAATTGTCTTCTCCGAGCTTGCCGGTACTTAAGTCGGCAATGAGAATTTTCTTTTGATTCATAATGTCTTCGATGCGGATTTTTGATTTGGGGTGGGCGATGGTGTTTCTAATGTTGGTGGAGGAGAGGAACTGACCGACCTTATTGAGGATTGGAGCAATGGCTTCTTGTTGAAATTTGTCGTCCATACGGTCAAATTCGTTTTTCCAGAAATTAATAAGAGTCTGATTTTTGAGTCCGGCGACGGCTTTGTCGCGATAAGTTTTATTGGTTAAAATTTCAACAATATGAGTTAGGTCTGAACCCGGAGTATTAACTAGGGTCAAAACGGCATTTCTTAAAATATGTTCTAAACGTGGTCCCCAGGAAACATTACCATAAAGTTTTTTGAAGATAGAGATGACGCCACTGGCAACTAGTTCTTTTTGAGAGTCGTTTTCGGCTTCAAGAACGTTTAAAGGATACACATATTCAGGGTCGGCGGGGTTGAAGTAGCAACAATCATTGATACGTGAGGCTGGAATATAGTCGAGGATGGTATTACAAAGGTCGCCGTGAGGGTCAATAACAGCCACGCCACGGCCCTTTCTGATGTCGTCAATGGCCATATTGGCAATAAGGGTAGTTTTACCGGTACCAGACTTTCCAATGATGTAGGTGTGACGGCGACGATCTTCACCTTCTTTGATACCGAAAATAGCATCTTGGTTATGAAATTCAGTTTTAGCAAAAAATGTGATTTTATCTTTGTCTTCGTCGTTAAGACCATTAGCGACAGGAAGGTTTTCGGGGGGGTCGGCAAAGAGATTTTTCCCCCAGGCAATATTGGGAAGTTTGGTCATAGAGGTGGGGAAGTGCCACATGGTGGCTAGTTCCTCAACATTAAGAATTTGATTGGAGAGACCGGGTAAAAAGGAACGGGTAAAAATTGATTTTTTTAAATTGTTTTTGAATAAAAAGCCGGGAGAAGAGGTTTTGATAAAGTTGCCTCGGGGGTTAGTATAGATACCAAAGGAAGAAGAAAGAGAATTGATAAGTGAGGGATTATTGCTTAATAAATTAATTTGAGTGATGAGGCCGGGATAGGCAATTTTGGTTTCAAAAACCTGTTTGTCAGGATGGGGTTGGTGATAACCTTTTTCTTTATCAACGACAATGCCATTTTGAATAACAGAAAGAATGCTGGATTGCCAGTTTTTGGGTGGGGAGGCTAAAAGGATTTGATACATAATAAAATCGGTATCACTATTGCTACGGGCTAAGGGGGAGAGGACTGAGGAAAGCGGGTCGGTGTCGCGGAAGTCGCGGTTGGTTTTGAGAGGGTAGGTATAGGGCCGAGATAAGGCTAATTGGCCGGAAGAAAAGTTTGTTATTTCGTCATTTAAATAGTCTTTAGAGATTTTGGTGATGGCGGTGGGGTATTGGGCCAGGATTTGAGCGCGGAAGAATTCAAAAGAGGTAGCAGGGATAGCGACGTAAAAATGGATTTGACCTTTCTGTAAAACGATTTCCAGGGAAGTAATAGTAGATTTTTTACCCAAGACACGGTTAAAAAATGAAGAATGACTCATTTGAATAAAGTTACTCAAAAGGGAAGACATGGACTCGGGAGTGAATTCGTTTTCTTGGGGCAGACGGATTTCCAGAATTTTCCAGGCAGATTCAGTTTCGGGCATATGGATATTATATAGCAAAACTCCCTGTCCTGGTGGATGTTCCCTTTAAGGAAGGGAGACTTAGACAATGAATAATGTTAGTGTATGCAATAAGTATGTATTTACCCCCTTGATATTATAAGATATTGTGGTAGAATGCGAAGTATCTTACAAAATTGCAGTGAGATTGAAAGCAGTCTCGACTTGCGAGGAGGTAGGGAGCACTTTAACAACCTGCAAAATACAAAAGGATAGAAACCTGACTAGAACTCAACTGGAGTTGAGAGCTGATCGGGTTTCTATTCTGAAAAGAATAAATTCACACGATCACTGTTGTGGACAGTGTCTCACAAATTGTGGGACACAATTTAAGACCATTCTCCCGAGCGGGAGGGTGATTTATTTCTGTACGTGTAATTGCCAAAATTCTTTTGAACAAAAGTGTAGTAAGGAGATTCAAAGTCGGAAAAATGGAGGCAAATAATGCCCCCAAAGAGTCCTTCAAAAAGAAAGGAGCGAAGAGAAAAGAAAAAGAACGAGCACGTTCAAAAGCGCCACCAAATCAGTAAAAGATAGTAGTTTCAAAAAATCTTATCATTGGAGAAAAAAATAATGGCAGCGTTAACAAAAGAAGAAATGGTCAAGTTAGGTTTTTTGAGTCCGGGCCCGGAATCAAAAGCAAAAAAGGTCCCCTACAAAGGAAAACCCGTGAAGGTAAGATTCCTTCGCGAGTACCCTAAGGGTACATCTTAATTTTTGTTTCAGGCGGTGGCCCTAGTTTTTTTAGGGCTACCGCTTTTATGGGTAGTTGGTTTTTGGTTTAGTTTTATGTATTTTGCGGGTTGTTTTTTGTTTTGAATATAATTATTTATTAATTTGTTTAATCAAGGATGGAATTTTTGAAAATTTTCTGGAAGAAATTAGGTACGAAAGGGGTTGAAAATGACAAGGGAAGTAATAGTGACGGCGCTAGTAGCTTTGTTGGGGGACAATGGAGAGAAATACAGATAAGAGATAATGGACAGACCAGAAAATTGATTGTGCCTGTAAAAGATAAGAAAGTTGTTGATGGAAGATGAATTGAGGTAAAATATAAGTAATGACAGGAGAAGAAAAGCAGGGAGTGTTATTTGGAGATGAGGGTAAGGAAGAAAAACCGGTAGTTATTCATGAAAAAAGTGAATTAATAAGTAATCGTAAGCCTGAGGAAAAAAGGCCTTATTTAATAAGGCAAAAATCCGAAATAAATGGGGATTTAAAATATTACAATTTAAACGATTTGGAAATGATGAGGAGCATGGGTTATGAGGTGAAACCAATTCTTGATCCAACCAAAAAAATTGAGTCAATTGATATGGTACCTAATTCAGAAATTGCTTGTGAAATATGTGAAGATTTAACGGAGGAACAATTGAAAGACGATGAAATTGAGAATGTTCAGAGAGGAGTAGTGAAGGTTGGTTATGGAGATGAAGATCGGATGGTGTGTGAATATCATAAACCAGACATAGAAGTTAAAGAAGTAGAAGCAAAAAAGCAGGAAGTATTTATTCCTCCAAGTTTTGTTGAAATGTCGCAAACCAGACACGATAAAGACGAGGATGAAGGGTAAATTGTAATCTTATAATATAAATATATAGTTGATTTTTTAGTGATTTTTTGATACAGTATAGAGGTATTTTGATTGAGATTTCCATTAAAGAAAACAAAGCGTTTTTAGAGAGGGAAATCTTGGCTCTTTAACAAGCCGGAGAAAAATTTAGACCCTCAGGAGAGGGCCAGCGGTTCTTTGCTGTGGGTCTAAATTTTATGAAAGGAGGAGGAATGGAGAAAGGAAGTAATATGGGTTGTTTTGTGGTACCGTTAATCTTGGTGTTGTTTGGTGGTTTATATTTGTTGAATACCGATTTATCGAAAGAATTGCAATTTGTCGTTGGCCTGGTTTTTGCGGCCATAATAATCGTGGTGGTAATTTCACTACGAACTAAGAATGGAAGACCTTTAAGGTACTGAGAGGAGTAAAAATGATTTTAGACGCATCGCAAGTGATTATCTTTTTTATGGCATGTGCCGTCCAGTTCCAATGGTTTGGAATATCAGGATACGGCTGGATCGTTGTCCCGCTGGTTATTTTTAACCTTGTAATTTCCTGGTTTGTCGTTGCGATGAACGATTTTCGTAGCGATGCAGGGGCAGCGATACTAGCCATTCTTGAAGCTTTGG
>Ga0075852_111_pt1 | contig 29414 bp, 41 predicted proteins | sample RifGroF2_FD_67924 | JGI IMG/M metagenome (GOLD analysis project Ga0075852, IMG submission 67924) | Microgenomates (Shapirobacteria) bacterium GW2011_GWF2_37_20
TGGTTATTTTTAACCTTGTAATTTCCTGGTTTGTCGTTGCGATGAACGATTTTCGTAGCGATGCAGGGGCAGCGATACTAGCCATTCTTGAAGCTTTGGCATATTTGGGCTTGATTTTTTTGCACTCTCTTTTATTGGAGAGTCCAATAGTTCTACCTGCCAAAGTTGTCGAAGCTTGTACGTGGGTTTTACCAACGGTTGTTATAATGGCCAACTTTGGTCAAAGGTTATTTGCTTTTATGGCAAATAAATTTCCAAGGAAATTTAATAATGGATTAAGGATGGTGAATGGATAATTTGCGTTGGGGCTGGCCTCCTTTTGTTTTTTAAAGGAGGCAACTGCCTCACACTTTATTGTCTCCGGCTTGTTATTTTATTTTCAAAAAATAGTTTCCGGACATAAACGGGTATAATATGGGAAGGTTAAGCCTTGTATATCTTGGTTCGTTAATCTATACTTTTGTCATGGGATATTTTGGAAAGCTAGATGAAAAAGAAAAAGCAAAATCTCTTCGTAAAAAAGGTCTTTCATATAATGAAATTCAAATTGCAACTGGGTTGTCAAAAGATACAATATCGCGGTGTTGTAGAGATATTGTTTTAACTGAAAAACAGATTATGATATTAGAAAAAAATCGTAAAAACGGTCGACTTTTAGGATCAATCAGGGGAGCTAAAGCAAATCAGCAAAAAAGAATTTTATCGGAAAAAAAGTTACTTAGTGAGGGAATAAAACAGGTAGGGACTCTCAGTAAAAGAGATAAATTTATGTTGGGGATTGCTTTTTATCAGGGTGAGGGATCAAAAACAAATCATGCGGTAGAATTTACTAACTCTGATCCAGATTCGGTAGAATTTATGGTTGGGTGGTTTGAAAATTTTTGTCAAATCAAGAGAAAAGATTTGAAGTGTAGTCTTTGGTTACATGATAATTTAGATGAATCTGTTGCTAAAAGATATTGGATAGATTTGTTAAAGATAACGGATGCCCAATTTGATAAAACTTATTTTGCAAAAAATAAAATTGACAGTCCAAAAATTCGGAAGAATATTCACCTTTATGGAATAATTAAGATTCGATATTATGATTCGTCTAAGTTAAGGCTAATTTTGGGGTGGATTAGGGGTGTTTTAACCTGATTGTTTGAATGCTATAATTCTTGAGCTCTTTTAAAATTTTTTTATTCCCCCTTAGCTCAGTGGTAGAGCGCTCGCCTGTTAGCAAAATAGCAGCTTTCAGCCGTAAGGCTGATTGAAAAATCGGGAGAATTGCGTGAAACCTAAGGTATCGTAAGATGCTATGGCAACCCGCAGCCGAGCTCCGATGTCAACTAAAGTTTCATCGGAGAAGGTTCAGAGACTAGGTGATTACACCCTAGAGCACCCGAGTTCCGATTTATCGGAATATGATATAGTCCAAGCCTGATTGAAATTTCAGGGATACTTGTAAGCGATTGGTCCTAAGTTCGAGTCTTAGAGGGGGAGCACTGTTTTTTACACACGAAAAGTATCCATATAACTTGTTACCCCAGTTAGGATTCGAACTTTTGTATAATTCAGCTATGCCCGAAAAGCTAAAATTTAATGAAACCGCAGTCGCAAATTGTTTACTAAACAATTACGGTATTGAAGTGGTTCGAGTTGTCCCAATTGATGGGGGAGCCGACCAAAACGCTTTAGTCTTTAAGGTTGAATCCAGGGGATCAATATATTTTTTAAAACAAAAGCCAAGTAGTGTTGATGACAGTGCCCTTGTGGTTCAAGACTTTTTACACAACCAAGACATTTCTGAAGTTTTGTCACCAATTAAAACTAATGACCAAAAACTATCAGCCTCGATCAATCAATCTAAATTAGTTTTGTATCCATATATTGAAGGTTTTAGTAACGCAGAAAAACCTCTTTCTGAACAGAATTGGATTGAATTTGGTCAAACTTTAAAAAAGATCCACTCGGCAAACATTCCCGAATCATTACAAGGCTCCATAAGACTTGAAACCTACTCAACTAGATTTCCAAAAGATCTAGTCAGGATTATTAGCCAAATACATGAAGATTCATTCACTGACCCAACAACTCTTAGAATGGTTGAATTTTTTAGATTAAAAGAAGAAGAATTAAATAAACTATTGCTTAGAACCGATCAACTTTGTTCTAAATTTAAAGCTCAGTCACGACCACTAGTCCTTTGCCACAGCGATATTCATGCTGGCAATCGTTTTGTAGATAAAAATGGAGGTTTGAGAATAATTGACTTTGATGAGCCAATATTTGCCCCTATTGAACGAGATTTGATGTTTATCGGCTCAGGTATAATCAGACCCGACACATCACAAGAAATCGATTTGTTCTATCGTGGCTATGGTAAACCCGACTTCAGCCTGGAAGCCATTGCTTATTACCGGTGCCAAAGAATAATTGAAGACATTGTCTTGTATGCCGAGGACGTTTTGTATCGAGACATTGACGTATCTGACAAAGCAACAAGTCTTGACTGTCTCGTCAGTAATTTTAACTCTGGCGGTCCATTAGAATTTGCTTATCAAACGATAAAATAAAATCCTGTGGCATGGTTATTTTTTGCACTGTAAAATTTCAAAGTTTTCAAATAATATAGTTTTGAATGGTTCTAAAATCGTTCCAGAGAGCGAGCCCAGTTTTTTAATATGGACATGTTGGCACTTAATGTATCTAAAATGATAATATAAAAACATGTTTAAACCATTTGTACCATCAGATTTCGAAGTTCCAGAAAGGTTAGAAACAGATAAGTTCAGATTGAGAATGTTGAAGGTTACTGATGTGGTTAAAGATTATGATGCGGTGATGACAAGTGTCGACCATCTTCAAGGAATATTTGGCCCCCGTTCAAAATGGCCAACAAAAGATTTAACTTTTGAACAAGATTTAATCGATCTAGGGTGGCACCAGAAGGAATATCAAACCCGCTCTTCTTTTGCCTATACAGTTATGGATTTGGATGAAAGCCGGTGTTTGGGTTGTATGTATATCTTCCATCCGACAAAAGAAGAATTTGATGCGGAGGTTTATATGTGGGTAAGGGAAAATGCTCGGGATTTAGATATTCTTCTTTATGAGACAGTAAGAAAATGGATTTTGGAGAAATGGCCCTTTAAGAGAGTTGCATATCCTGGTAGAGGAATCAGTTGGGATGAGTGGAATAGGTTGAAATAGTTCTAAAATCGTTCCAGAGAGCGAGCACTGAAATTCAGGCACGAAAAGTATCCATATAATTCATCACCCCAGTTAGGATTTGAACTTTGATATGATTGGTTGATGTCTGAGGTGGATTGTTTAAGCTATAAATCTATTCCAACAAAACCTTTAAGAGAACATCCTCTTGGTGTGGAATGGAGAGACACAAGTCAACTCAGAGGAGAGAATGAGGTTGGAATATATGTAAATCAAGGTCATGCTAGTGTTGCCAAAAGGGGTGAAGTATTAAGTAGTGAAGGGTTTGGTCAGTGCAGTGGAGTCGTGTTACATAATGTGGATACTGGGGAAGCCTACTTAGCTCATTTATCGGATTGGAATCTGTCAGAATCTCAGTATGAAGAAATGAATAAATTGTCAAAAGGAAAATATAAATTATTGGTCTTGGTTGGGAAGGAAAGTCGAGTAACAAAAGATTCACTTATGAAAAAAGAAATTTCTGAGTTTCAGGAAAGATTTAGACAAACTACTCAGGGAGGAGAAATAGTATCGTCTACCGATATAGTTGTTGATTCTGGCGACAGACATTGGTCGATGGCTTATGATCCAAAATTGAAAGTGGCAAAAGTTTTCACCCGCAAGGGTAACATGGTACGGGAATATCAGTAAATCTAGGATTTAAAAGTTCGAAAATCGTTCCAGGAAGCGAGCATCAATCAAAATATACGGAAAGATACGCAATAAACGTTTTTATGTCATGATAAAATAGGGTAGTTGTAAACTTTTCTAAAATCATTCCAGTAAGCGAGCTGATATATTATGATATAGATATTGACTTCGGGATTTACTTCATTTGTTTGTGATATTATTAACTCGTGGAAGAAAAAATGACTTCAAACAAAAAGCCTTTGGATAAGAAGGTATTGCTTTCAACATTATGGATATTTGTAATGTTCAATTATCTTTATTGTGATGTTCTAACGCTAACGGATCCCATAAAACAAGTTGGCGTTAGGAGCATCCATATTGATGGAAATTCCGATTGCTATGGTTATTCTTTCTCGTATATTGAAATATAGAGCAAATCGTTGGGCAAATATGATTGCAGGCATAATAATGGCTGCTGTTCAGATATTGACATTATTTATCGGAATACCGACTATTTATTATGTATTTTTCTCAGCTATAGAAATTGCGTGCGTTTTGTTTATTGTTTGGACTGCTTGGAAGTGGAAGAATCCTGAAAATGTTACCAATAATAAAAAATAGGTTCTAACGTCGTCTATCCCTCCGAGCTTTGAGAACAGGTTATTCTTTAGTTGGTAAATTTGAAACTATTTATCATTTCAGAATCATAGTTTTGTTTATAGTTTGCCGAAGAAAATACTACTTCTTGCCCTACACCCCAAGTGGCTGCTTTATGAAGTTCCGGTGAATATTTTAGGGCGTAGACAAAATTAATTGGACATTTTGTTTCACTGAGGTCTAGGTCATCTCCCAGAATTTTTACATCATATGTCCCAGTTGGAGATAAGCTTTTAGTGCCGATTTTGCACCCAGAGCCATAGTTTGTTTTTATAAAACCTTCGAGCTCGTTGTCATTTTCAACTTTAGCAATGACAACATGCCAATTACTTGGCACAATTAAATTGTTTCCATTACCATTTTTCCACTGATTTGCTCTTTGTTGGATGGTATTTAAATCATTAATCGTTTTTTTGCAAACATTGTTAATAGGGTATTCATTAAAGTATTCATAGGTAATATAGGTTCCTTGACTATCATCGAAGGTGGTAACGGGTACCATAGCAACATCAAGTTTCCCATTGATACAGACACCTCCATACTCAAAAGACATTTTGGGTATTTTTATTGAAAAACCCAAAAGATTGTTGGAATAAAGATTCCAAGTATCGTCAATAGAGGTCAGAGTATTATTTTTTATTTGTGTTGGAGACGTGGCTGGATTGGCCGTTGTCTGGGTAAGCATGGCTGTTGGTGTAATCACAATTGCTTCTTGAATAAGTACCTGGCTTTTACCAATTTGAATACCAGCAAATATTAAGCCTACTATAATGAATAGTCCTAATGTTGTAAATAATATAACTTTTGACCAGTTGGTCGGTGGTGGGGTCGGATCTGGGGTGGGGATTTCAGGAGTTGTTTGGACTAGGGGTATGTTTTGTTGAGTTTCATTTTCCATATTTCAGTTTATCATTTTGTATCGGTAAGTTTTAAAACCGTTCCAGGGAGTGAGCCTAAGGTTTCTTGTTATAGCCTGATAATTTGTTTGTAACACTAAGAAAATCGGCGTTGGTATCGTATCGTAAATCTTCTTTTCTTTGATTATGACTAGTTCTGGCTTGGAAAAAATTTCTTGAGCGGTAACAATAGCCCCACAAGGCTTAAAATGATAAATACTGCTAATGGTGGAATCAATGAAGAACTTGATTCAGAGGGTAGAGTTAAACTAAGTCCGATCCAACTTAAAAAGTAAATCGGAATAAAGCAGAAAGCATACCAAGCCCACTTTTGTCCCTGCCTATAAGCAGTTATAGAAATGACTATGAGGAAAAAGGCAAAGCCTAAGTCGGACAAACCCCCACCTCTAAAATAGAAATTGTATAAGTTGAAAACCATAGGGCTGGAAGCTTTTAGTTCATCTATTGTTTTACCACTTATAGTCTGCACCAATGTTGGGTCTGTATTTAAGCCTAACGCATGAGGGATTCCACCGACTATGAACAATATTCCAATAACAAGGAAAACTATCCATGCATACTTTTCATAAAATTTTTCATTCACAGTGCTATTCATATTGTTAATTATGTGAGATGTCGGTAGTAATATCAAGTGTGTGTGCTAATTGTTACGACTGTTTAAATACGGAGTAGGATTTGTTAAGATTATTCTTATGAAAACCATGTCGAGCTCTTGCAATTGGTGCCGATGTGACTATGGATAGTAATACTGTTACTGGTCCAACCTGTGCTTCAACCTCAACCGCATCAACCTCTTCTTCCAATTCAGAGGTAGCCATTGCTTATTGTCCGCCAATTGCTGATACGGTTGTTACTCCGATGATAATTGAATCAAAAAGAGTTGATAAGGATAGTGTTTATATTAAATGGGGTCCTTATTCTGGAGTTGATACTTTTAATGTTGAATACGGTTTTGAAAATGGAAAATGGTTGTTCAACACCAATGTTACCGGATTTTTTACTACCATAAATGATCTTCCATCAAATCGACCAATTTGGATTCGGGTTGCTGCCAGAAATGATTGTCAAATTGGAGTTTATGGTGAGCCTAAATTTGTGGGATCACCAAGACTACCAAATACCGGATTCGCTCCTCAAAAAAATAATCTTTTCATTTTCATAAATCAAATAAAGAATTGGTTTTTATAAGTATTTTGAAAAAATATTTCAGATGGCTATTATTGACAATATTTTCCCTTGTTATTTTTTCTTTTATCATAATCAGTTTTAATTCTTCAGCGAATGATTTAATAAAAAAAGAGCAAGAAAATATTTCTTTTTCACCCGTTAGGCTTTTAATTCCGGTTATTAATATTAGTGCCAATATCCAAACCTTAGGAACTAATTCTAAGGGAGAGATGGAAGTTCCAACTAATATTGCTGATGTTGGTTTATTTAAATTTGGAGCAATTCCCGGGCGAATAGGTAGTGCTGTTATTGCTGGTCATTTTAATGGAAAAAATAATCAAGAAGGTGTTTTTTTTAACCTAGATAAATTAAAAGTGGGGGACAAATTGTCTGTTGAAGATAAAACAGGAAAATCTATCACTTTCATGGTTCAAAAAATAGAACTTTATGATTCTGGTTATGCAGATAATGTTTTCAATCAAAATGATGGTGTCCACCTTAATCTTGTCACTTGTGATGGTCTGTGGGATGAGGCAAAAAAAAGTTATAGCAAACGTCTGGTAATTTTTTCAGATATTTTAAAAGAATAACGAGCCCTATTAAGCAAAACCCTTATAAGGGCATATAATTGGTTATGATTAAACAATATTTTGTTGCCCTCTTTACATTTTTAATAATTGACGGAGTTTGGTTGACGGTAGTGGCGAAGAATTTTTATGCCAAACATTTAGGTTTTTTAATGGCTAAAACTCCTAATTTAGCTGCGGCCGGGATATTTTATTTAATTTATATTTTGGGAATGGTGGTGTTGATTATTGCACCAGCCTTACAAAAGGGGTCAATAATGACGGCAATATTGACCGGAGCTTTATTTGGATTGTGTGGTTATGCAACTTATGATTTAACTAACTTGGCCACGATTAAAGACTGGCCGGTGTTGGTGACGGTGGTGGATTTGATTTGGGGAACATTTCTCTCTGGAGCCGTTGCTGGAGTAAGTTATTGGATACTTAGCAAATGGTTTTCATAAATAGCGCTATATTAATCTGGGTATATATGACGGGATGGTATTTTGTGGCGATTTCAAAAAAAAGAAATGATGTGGCTGATATTGCCTGGGGTTTGGGATTTATATTGGTGACTGGTTTTTCTTTGATATTTAATCCAAATATTAAATTAATAATTTCTTTGATATTGATTTCTTTTTGGGGAATTAGGTTGGCGACTCATATTTATAACCGAAATAAGAATAAAAAAGAGGATTATCGGTATGAACAATGGAAAAATAAGGCATATATAAAAGTTTTTATGACGCAGGGGTTTTTTATGTGGCTGATGTGTTGGCCAATATTAGGATCAAAAGGTAATGTTGAGTGGTTTAATTTGGTAGGAATACTGTTGTGGATGATTGGGTATTATTTTGAAGTAGTGGCAGATAGACAATTAAAAAAATTTATCAGTAACCCAAAAAATAAGGGTAAAATAATGCAAAGTGGCCTATGGGCATATAGTCGGCATCCAAATTATTTTGGAGAAGTGACGATGTGGTGGGGGATTTGGCTTCTTAATTTTAATTTAAATTGGTGGACTTTAGTTGGTCCAGCAACGATTACCTTTTTGATTTTACAAGTATCGGGGGTACCTTTACTTGAAAGAAAATATAAAGATAATAAGGAGTTTGAGGATTATAAAAAAAGAGTTTCGGTGTTTGTACCATGGAAGCCAAAGAAATAATCGTTAATGACTTGATGCAGAAAAATTACCGGTATTTTTTGACAGAGCCGGTGGGAAAAAATTTTAACAAAATATTTGAACCAGAATTAACACCAAAAGAAATGCTGACAAGGGGAGTTTTTGGGGGTAAATATATGACAGATTGTCGAAATGAGTTTCCTAAAGATTGGTTTTTGGAAGCAAAATTGTGTCATGAGTTTCATGATCCTAGCTTAAATTTTTTTAAGGTGAATGCTTCTCAGTCATTGGCGATTTGGAGAAAAAATGCTTGGATTCATCTTGACGATCCTAGAGGCTGGTTTCAGTGGTATTGCCGGTACTATATGGGCAGGAGACATGAAGACGATAAAAGGCAAATTAAAAGGTGGTCGGCGATGAGGCGGCACTTAACTCAAATCAAAAATAGTTGTGCTCCAAAAGACATTAATTGCCGAATAAGGCAAAGGCAGGCGTTACTGCACTGGGCTTATGACTCCAGAATTATCTAGGGTGATGGTTGCTAATCTTGGAGATAAGATATATTGTATATGAACATGGGTTCATATAAGTGTTGTTCTAATGACAAGATTAAATCAGAAGAGGTGGGGGAGTTGTCGACTTTTTTAAAGCTAATATCTGAAAATAGTCGCTTGCAAATTCTTTGTATTTTAAAAAATGGAGAACATTGTGTCTGTGAATTAATGGAAGGGACAAAATTATCTCAAAGTTTAATCTCCCATCATTTAAAAGATTTAAAAGATGCGGGCTTGGTGGTGGATCGTAAAGACAGTAAATGGGTTTATTATTCTCTTACCTCTAGGGGTATTGAAATTACTAACTTAATTTTTAAGATAAAAGTATGAAAAATTCGACAGATATTAAAAAAATTGTTAAAGAAGAATATGGGCAAATAGCCAAGACATCGGCCCAGTGCGGCTGTGGCAGTTGTAGCTGTGGCTCAAATATGACCGTCCAAAGACAGTCAGGAGAGATGGGGTATTCGGTAGACGAAATGACAACTGTTCCTGACGGTTCTAATTTAGGTCTTGGCTGTGGAAACCCGACTGCTATCGCATCCTTAAAAGAGGGGGATGTGGTTTTAGACCTAGGTTCTGGTGCCGGTTTTGATGTCTTTTTAGCTGCTAAAAAATATTGACATGACCGATGAGATGTTGGAAAAAGCCAGGGAAAATGCTCAAAAAGGTGGTTTTACAAATGTGGAATTTAAGAAAGGCGACATTGAAAACTTACCACTTGATGATAATTCTGTTGATGTGGTTATTTCCAATTGTGTTATCAATTTGGCACCAGATAAAGCCAAGGTATTTAAAGAAATTTACCGGGTCTTAAAAACTGGCGGCAAACTAATGGTCTCTGACGTGGTTTTGATTAAGCCGTTACCGGAAGATTTAAAAAATGACAAAGATTTGTTGGTTGGGTGTGTCAGTGGTGCGATTCTAAAAGAGGACTATCTTAATCTGTTAAAACAAACCGGGTTTGTTAATATAACGATCCACAAAGAAGTCCCGGCATTTTTACCTGACTTTGGTTTGAGTATTACCTTTTCTGCTACTAAATAATCCAAGAGAGAGGAGTTTCGATTGGGTTTGGGGGAGTTAAGTTCTAATTGGTTTTGTTCCTCCATGATTTATGATTACTGCAGGTCTTCCGTGAACCAATCCAATTCTTCCAATTCTGGTTACTATTCCTTCTTTTTGGCATTCCTTGCAAAAAACATTAGTTTCATTCGGTAACCCCTTAACCCCGATGTTATCAAATCTGATTTCGTCAATGTAACACTTTAATAGTCTCCCGGCGATTACTTTTCTGTAGCGACCAAAGACTAAATGTCCCTTTTTACATTCAACATCAATAATTGAAATTGCTGCTATGGCCGTATTTTACAGAAAAAAGTCCAAAAGTTGTTCTAAGGAGGGATTTTAATTTAAGAGAATTTTGTTTTGATAGAGGTAGTCAGCGATCATTTGACTAATGAGAGTGACTCCCTTGACTGAGGGATGAATGTAATTGTGATAGTAACGCCATTTTTGTCTAAAGTTTTTTCGTAGACATTGATTAAGGGGATATTATGTCTTTTAGCATAGCTAATGTGATTTTCAATATAAGCCCGTCTTTCGTTGGCCCATTGAATTCTCATTTGGGGTGAAAGATCGACCACTCCTTTTCCGTAAAACTGTGAGGGGGCGATAGTAGCAATGAAGATAATTAGTGAATTGGGGTGAGTATCAGCTATTTTTGCTACCATTATGTCAAGGGCGGTGCTTTGTTTTTGGAGACCTATGTCTAGGGGAAATTCGGAAAGGGGATTGGTACCAGAGGATTCAATTAATATTATGTCAAAATATCGATCTAAAATGGCAGAAAAATCTTTACCCTGGTAGGCGGTGCTGTTATCAAGACGATCCTGAATAGAAAGAATGTTGGTAGAACCGAATCCATAGTTAAAAAGTCCAAAGACTTTTTTGGGATAATATTTAGCCAGATTGAGGCGTAAAAAGTCAAAATTTTCACCCAAAGCTTCAGTCATGGAATCATGTATGAAGAGGTGGTGGCAATTTGGGGCGGAAGGTACTGATCTATTAATTTATATACCTTAACTGTTGGGATGGGAGTATTAATTGGGAGTAATTTGACGATTGGTAGAACCTTTTCAAGTGGTTTTAGTCCTTGGGTATTATTAATTCCAATGACGATGAGTGTGGCAATAGATAGAAATATAATTACTCTTAAGATATTTTTATCCATATATATAGGATAGCACTATGACTTTGGGGATTGGTGATTTTTTCTAATTGACATATTTAGTTTGAAAAAAATAATAGTTGCAGTATTATTGTTTGTATGTGGACATGCACGACATGTAATAGGATTTTTGAAAAAACAGCCCAAGCTCATTCTTGTCAAAAAATTCCCCTTGAAGAACATTTTAAAAACAAAGAAAAAGCTAAAGAATTATTCAATTTTTTGTTTAAGACCATTAATGAAAAGGTTGGTAAGTGTCAAATTGTTTCTATTCCCTGTTGTGTTCACTTGTTTGGTCGTTATGATTTTTTAGCTGCACTTCCCAAAAAAGATAAATTAGAAATTAGGTTTGGTTTAAATCGAAAACTTGATAGTCCCAGACTCAAACAGAGTGTTCCTGTTTCTTGCAGTAGCGTTAAAAACTGTGTTGATTTGAGTAGCAAAGAAGAGGTCAATAATGAATTAATTGAATGGTTGAGTGAAGCATATTTTTTGAAAGAAAAAAACTAATATGAACGAGAATCTGATTGCTCCCTGTGGAATGAATTGTGGGTTATGTTTAAATTATTTAAGGGCTGAAAATAAATGCCCGGGCTGTATTGGTGGAAGGAAGGTAAACGGAAAATCTTGCATAAAGTGCGGGATAAAACTCTGTAAAGAAAGAAAAGGGGATTACTGTTTTGATTGCGATAAATTTCCTTGCGAGAGACTGAAACGTTTAGACAAGAGATATCAAGAGAGGTATGGAATGAGTGAAATAGAGAACCTAAAAAATATAAGAAAAAGGGGAATAAAAGTGTTTGTGGAAAATGAGGAGAAAAAATGGGTTAATGTTGATGGAACATTTTGCGTTCATAACAAAAAACGATATTCATAAGGTTTAAGGATTTTGAGGATGGTAGTATAATTATATTGTGAGTAAAAACCCAATTATTAATGCGCTGACAGCTTCGGTTTATATTATCCTGGTTGTTGCTGTTATGGACTTTGTAACACAACCTCTGAGAAACAGACCTGATACTTTTTTTGCTCCAATTATGGTTTTATTTGTGCTAACTTTTTCTGTGGCTGTTATGGCATACTTGTTTTTTTATCAACCTCTTCAATTTTTTATTGACGGAAAGAGAAAACAAGCGGTTCAACTTTTTTTACAGACAGTGGGAGTTTTCGGATTTACAACCGTTGTTTTATTGGCGTTACTTTTTTACAGAGTTTTTGTATAATTTTTAAGGAACTAAAATTATATTAATAATTTAATAAATACGTGAAGAAAGAAAAAAAATCGGCGGAAAGCTGTAAAGAATGGGGAATTAATAATTGGCACCATAGCTGTAAAAAATGTAACAATGGGGCAATTTATGGACTGAGTGTTGTTGGGGCACTGTTTTATTTTATGCAGGGGGCAACGACTTTTGGGCTGGTAGTAATGGGAATCGTAAAAGCATTTTTTTGGCCGGCCATTTTAATGTTTGAATTGCTAAGCTATTTGCAGCTTTAGAAATTTTAACGGTGGTTTTAAAGTGATGGTTATGTTTATATTTTATGAATAAGCATAATTTGGGTTTGGGAAGTGGAGAAAAATAAAGGTAAAATGGAGAATGAGGGAAAATGTATATCGGATAGTGAAATGTAATTATTGCGGGTCAAGAAACTATAAGGTTATTATTAAAGCGTCAAAACCGGTAGATTTTAATAAAATATTTTCAACTTCAAAGAGTGTAAGGGGTGTTCAACAGATAGTGAAATGTAAGAATTGTGGTTTGATTTATGTTAATCCCCAGATCGAGGTGAGAATGTTGAACAGATCTTATTCAAAGGATTCCAATTTGTCTTATGTTGATGAGGCTGAAAGTAGAATAGATACTTTTTGTGAATCGATTAAAATTATTGATAAATATTTTCCCCAAAGAGGCAAAATATTAGATGTGGGAGCGGGTTCCGGATTTTTTTTAAAAGTGGCCAGAGATGAAGGATGGAGGACTTGGGGAGTTGAATTAAGTAAATGGTTATCCAACTATGCAAATGAAAAATATTCTGTAAATATCAAACAGGGAACTCTTAAAGAAGCAAAATTTAAGGATAATTATTTTGATGTAATAACAATGTGGGATGTTATTGAACATCTACCAAATCCAGACTCAGAGTTAAAAGAGATATGTCGAGTTCTTAAGCCGGGTGGAATGTTGGTTGTCAATTATCCTGACATAGGAACTCCGGTAGCAAGAGTAATGGGTTCAAAGTGGTGGTTTCTTTTCTCAACACATCTATTTTATTTTGACCGACGTTTGATGAAAAAATTATTAGAGAAAAACAACTTTGAAAATTTTGAGTTTAAGGCATATTGGCAAACGATATCTTGGGGACATTTGGCGGAAATGTTGGGTTTATATAGTGTAACTTTTTCCAAAATTATTAAGAGAATCCTGGTGAGATTGGGTTGGGAAAAGGTGAGGGTAAGATATTATGCTGGACAAAACACGGTAATCGTTCGAAAAACTAGGTGAAAGCTGGTGGGGGCAGGTTGGGGTGGAAGAAAATGTAGTAAAATTGTTTAATGAATAATTACACCTGGTATCAGCAATTAATAAAACCTTCATGGTCACCGCCGGCATGGTTATTTGGACCGGTATGGACAATTTTGTATATTTTGATAGCAATTTCTTTTGGCAAAGTGTTTCAAATGGCTTTTCAAAAGAGGATTCTCTTCATTGTAGTCTTGCCGTTTATCCTAAATTTGATATTTAATGTCATTTTTACTCCAATACAGTTTGGATTAAAAAATAATTTATTGGCGGCGGTAGATATTATTTTGGTGTTGGTGACTTTGATTTGGGCAATGGTAGCAATTTATCCTCATGCTAAGTGGGTGGCATATATACAAATTCCGTATTTATTGTGGGTTTGTTTTGCAACTGTTTTGCAATTGACGGTGACGTATTTAAATAGATAAAATAGCGTATACTATAATTATGTTGATTTTAATACTGCTTTTGGTATTGGGTTCAGCTTTAGTATATATATCAAAGTATAACTTTATGCCGGTTTCAATTAATCTGGGATTTATTGCTTTTTCTGACGTACCTCTTTTTTATGTAATTGCGGGAGCATTGATAATTGGTTTGGTTTTATCTTATTTGGTTTATCGGATTCAGGCAATTTCGACATTTTTTGAAGTTCGAAGAAAGAACAATGAAATCAAAAAGAGTAAAGAAGAGATATTGGAACTGACGAAAAGGGTTCATCAGTTGGAATTAGAAAAAGAAAAAATGAAAAATGGATCTGAAGATTTAAAACCGACAGATCAAAACGCATTGTGAAAAAATTATTAGCCAAAATATATAAAGCTTTGCACCTTCCTAAAAATATACAGTTATTTTTAATGCGCTTTTTTCAGGATCAGTTTTTAGTAGGTACGACCGGAATTATTTTTAATGATAAAAACGAAATCCTTCTTTTCAAACATAATTATCGATCACATGCCTGGAGTTTGCCTGGTGGTTACCTAAAAGCAGGGGAACACCCCCGAGAGGGTTTGGAGAGGGAAATAAAAGAGGAGTCGGGCTTGGTGGTAAGTGTGGACGATGCTTTGAAAACTAGAACAGACCGGGAAGGAGCTCGGATTGATATGTGTTATACGGGGGTGTTTATTGGCGGCGAGTTTACCCCGACACATGAAGTATCGGAGTATGGTTTTTTTAACCAAGAAAATTTGCCATTATTGCGGAAAAATCAGGTATTTTTGATCGACGAGGCCATAAAGCAAAGAATTGAGAATTGACAAGTATTACAAGTTGTTGTACTATGTTAAGTATGACAAGTATTTTAAAACAACGAATAACCCTGTTTATGAAACCGTCTTTGGCTAAACACGCTCGGGCCCAGGCAATACTAGAAGATTTGACTTTGACTAAATTAGTAGAAAAAGCATTGGTCGACTATTTACCTGAAGAAATAGTAATCAAGAAATCTGAAATTTGAGTGATTTGTTAACAATTTAGAAAAGGTGGTGAAAAAGTATGACGACAATTGTAAATAGTCCGGCTCCGATAAACGATAACGATGGTAATAGTGGTTTATTAATTGCTATTTTCGGACTAATCGTTTTGGGTTTGTTATTTTTTTATTTTGGCCTTCCGGCCATCAGGCGAATGGGATCACCTCAGATCAATATTCCTGCACCTGAAATCAATGTTCCTAATGAAATTGATGTGAATGTGAATCAGACACCATAACTGATGAGAAAGGTTTACTTATTATTAAAAATGGAGAAAAAACTATGGGTATTTTACTTTGGATAATTTTTGGAGCACTGGCAGGTTGGATTGCCTCAGTTATTATGAAAACCAACAACAGTCAAGGCACCATGATGGACATCATTATGGGAATTTTGGGATCAATTGTCGGTGGTTTTCTAATGGGCATGGTTGGTCAATCTGGTGTTAACGGATTTGACCTATATAGTTTGATTGTGGCAGTGATAGGTGCAATAGTGGTTATTTATGTTGGCCGCATGATCCGAAACAGAAGATAGCAAATTTAAAAATAAAAGGTGGGGAAAAAATATGACAGAAATAATAAAAGAAACGATAACAACAAAAGAAAACCAGAGTAATCCTGTGGTAACAACTCCGGTAGAAAATGATGGAGATAGTGGTAATCCAATTTTGACCACCCAGGTTAAAACCGGAGCGTCGAATCGGGAAACCATTGAATATGGGATATATTTTCTTTTTGGTTTTTTGGAAGTGTTATTGGCTTTCCGTTTACTTCTCAAACTGACCGGAGCCAGTTTATCAAGCGCTTTTGTCCGTTTTATCTATGGTGTAACCGGAATTTTTATCTTACCCTTTGAGGGAATATTTCGGAAAGGATACGCCCAAGGCGCAGAAACGACTTCGGTTTTGGAACCGTCGACATTAGTGGCAATTATTGTGTATATTATTTTAGCTTGGGGAATTGTCAAGTTACTACACATATCTTCCGGTGAAAAGCAAAGTTCTTAGGAAGAGGTTACAAATTTAGGAGGTGGATAGTATGGGAATAATAGACATTATTATTATCTTGTTAGTTTTGTCGTGGTTGGGGGGATTTTCGCTTCATATTGGCGGAGGACTGATTCATTTATTACTGGTAATTGCAGTAATCGTTTTTATAGTTCGTCTGTTAGGTTAATTATTAATTATCTACAGGGGGTGAATGTTAATGACATTTTCTTTGACAAATTTGAGTCCTTTGGCATCATTGGTTTTTGGAATATTGATTTTAATGTTCCCGAAATTAATTAATTATTTAATAGCCGCATACCTAATTATTGTGGGGCTTTTGGGATTGGGGTTAATCAAATAATTAATGAGACAAAAAATCGATTTTAAGGTAAATGAACCAAGTGGGGAAGTGGTCATAGATACTCTGGTAAAAGACAAGGAAACACAACTAGTAGATGAACACAAGATATTAGATGAAAACTTGGTGGCTGGTTTAGTGGGGAAATCTAACCGAATATTGGCTAGTGTGACATCTATTTTTCCTTTTGATTTGTTTCCCAACACGGTTAACGTAGAAGAGGGGAGAATTACAGTAATTGTTCGTAATTTTTTTCTATCTTCTCAGGTACATAGTGTGGATATTAAAGATATTTCTAATGTATTTATTAATTTGGCACCTTTTTTTGCCCAGTTGGTAGTTGTTTCCAAAACTTTTGCCAGAAATCAAATAAAAATAAAATTTTTGAAAAAAGACGAAGCGATTTTTGCGAGAAGAATGATCGAGGGCTTGAGGGTTTTTGAAAGTAAACAGATAGATACTTCAATTTATAGCAGAGAAGAATTAATTGCGAAACTTAAGGAATTAAGTACGACAGAAATTGTAATGTAGGGATATAATATAAGATATAATATTAATTTCACGGAAATGAATTTTTACGTGAGCTTGGGTGATTAGTAATTTTTATGAATAAAATAAGTAAGTTTGACGTTCTAATTGTGTATTCGGAAAAATTGGCTGTTAGCGCATCCGATGTCAACGTGGCAACAACCCCTTTCCAAAAAACTTCGAGTAGTGAATCCTATAGTGTGGTATATGGCTACTTTATGGAAATTTGTAGTAGGTTTGGTTTAAAAGCGGCTTTTACGACATCAAAAGATATTGTTGGACCCGGAACCTGTAGTAGTTTTTGGCAATTTAAAAATAATAAGTGGCTAAAAGTAAATCGGCCTTGTTTTTCGACTCTGATTTTTGATAAATTTTCGCCAAAAAGGATTGGAGTTAAGACCAGACGGGATTTACTGTTTTCTAAGGCTGAGATTAAACCCTTTAATGATCCGGATTTATTTAATTTATTTTTTGACAAGCAAAAGACTTATGAAAAATTATCGAAATATGCTATTCCGACTATTTCCCTAGGAGAGGGTAATACGTCAGCAAGTGTGGAAAAAGCGTGCCTGGCTTTAAATAAATTATTGGACCAACATCCGGATTCCGGAGATTTTGGGACCGATATTATAATGAAAGATAGGTTTGGAGCGGGGGGGAGACATATTTTTAAATTTAAAAGCGGTCAGCCGAAGAAAATGTTGGCGGCGATGGAGAGAAACCCCAAGGTGTCGTATATAATTCAACCTTTTGCATTATTCGATAAAGGATTTAGTTATCAAAAATGTTTTGCCTCAACCGATATTCGGTTGATTTATTTAAAAGGAGAAATTGTTCAGTCATATATCAGAGTGGCAAAGTCTGGTGATTTCCGGTGTAATGAACATAGAGGGGGTTTGTTGACATATTTATCAACAGATGAATTGCCAAAAGCTTTAGTAGCTAAGTCAGGCCTAATTGCTAAACTTTTGAATAAAAACTGTTCTCTGTTTACTTTAGATTTTATTATGAGTAATAGCGGGAATGCCTATTTTTTGGAAGGCAATACTGGTCCGGGTTTAGATTGGAATATGTCGCTGAAGAGAAATGAAATAGAAGCTAAAAAACTAATCCGAATGGTGGTGAGAGAATTAGGTGTTAGGGCAAACTACATAAATTAATAACAAAAAAGTCTTAGATAATATAGACTATTTGTAGTGAAAAAGTTTAAATGGCAAAAATATGTTTGGCCCTTTGTAGCCACAATCTTGATTGCGGGTGGGGGATTTTTGTATTGGCAGTGGCAAAGGGAAAAACTAGCATTGATAAACGAAAATATTGGTATCAGTAATAGCTTGAGTTCATCTTTGGCTTCAATAAGCGCTCAATTGACCTTATTGAAAGAGGAAGATCAGGTGGTAAAGAATAATCAGCTGGCGGCTGAGGTAAAACAAATTAACACGGCTTTCAAAAATGCTTCGGCGCAATATGAAGAAATGTTGGATTTACGTGACAGCGGGGTAAAAATTAATAAAATTGAGGTTCTTTTTGGACCACTATTGGCGGATTTGGCAAAGATGGATTACGGGGCGGCTACCTTAAAAACAGCGACTATTTCAGCTAAAATTAAAGAAGAGAAAGCAAAGTCTTTACCAATTGTTGGCGTTTTAAATTTGGCTTCTGTTCCTGAAAGCAACGTACCTCCGGGGAGTGGTTTTTCCCGACAAAAAGTAAAAGTTGGCGAGCAATTTTTTGTGGTGGATGTAGTGGCGGCGGACTTAAGCAATACCAGGGTAATTGTAGATACGGCTTCGGAGGGTGATTGTGGTGACAATTGTCCGGTTTTGCCACTGGCAACATATGTTTCCCGGAATGGAGCTATAGCGGGAATTAATGGTTCATATTTTTGTCCGGCAACTTATCCTACTTGTGCCAATAAAAAAAATCCCTTTGATACATTGTTGATGAATAAAAATAAAAAATATTTTAATTCAGATAATAATGTTTACAGTACGGTGCCGGCGGTAATATTTTCCGGAACTTCAGCCAAGTTTGTGAGTCAGTCGTTGCAGTGGGGTAGGGACACCGGTGTGGATGCGGTATTAGCTAATTATCCACTGTTAGTCAGTGGTAAGTCCTTGGCGACAGGGGACAGTAGTGATGAAAAATTGGCGGCGGCTGGAAATAGGGCTTTTATTGCCAATAAAGGGAGTATGGTTTATATCGGAGTGGTGCGGGGAGTATCAGTGGTAGGATCGGCCAGGGTATTGGTGGAAATGGGAATGGATAATGCCTTAAATCTTGATAGTGGTGGATCGACAGCTTTATGGTTTGGTGGATACAAATATGGTCCGGGTCGCGATATTCCCAACGCGATTTTGTTAGTGAGAAGATAAAATTATTTTATTTCCTCTTCGGGTGGTAAATACTCTTCGCCAGTGTCGGATTCGTTTTGACCGGCTTTTAACCAAAGAATATAGTCACAGCCGGTAGCCTTTTTGGCAAGCTTGTCCCAACCTGAGGTGGAACATTTTTTCATTTTTTTACCATTGACAGTGGTGAAGAGAACTAAATTTTCGCCACACTTGGGACATTTTTCATCCAAGGCTTCGGTGGTGCCGTTAATCCATTCGACATAATCACAACCGATAGCTTTTTTTGCTTCTTTATCCCAGGAACCGGCGGAACATTTTTTCATTTTTTTACCAAAGCGAGTGGTTTGGAGGATAAGGGCGGCGCCGCATTTGGGGCATTTCTCATCCAATTCAACCGGTTTTACTTCAAGCCATTTAACGTAATCACAGCCGACGGTTTTATGAGTCTGGGCATCCCAAGAGCCTTTGGTACACCTCTGGAGCTCACGGCCAGTAGCAGTTTTAACAATTTCACTTAATGGAGCACCACATTTGGGACAGAGATCAGTATTAGTCATATAGTTTTCATGTTAACACGATTATTTAAAGGATGTGGAGAATAGAAATGGTACTTTGCTTCATTTAGAGAATATTATTTACCGGATATTTTTTGGCCTGAAGGTGTCGATAATTTCTTTTTGTGATGAGGTGCTGATCTTGAGATAAGTTTTAAAAATTTGAAGCCAGGTATCAAAAGAAACCTCGGTAGGTTTGAGGCTGGTGAGTTTAAAAGTTTTTTCTAAAGTCTTAAGCTGAGGATAGGTAAATATTTTTTTATAAGAATCCAAAAATGTGGCTTGCCATTGATTAAAACCATAGATAATAAAATCACGATACTCCCTCTTATTTTCATTTTTAATAAAGGGAATAGGTCTTTTTTTGAATTCAGCAAAACCAATCTTTATTTGGGGTTTTTTGGTAAAAGAGCTGCGGTCAATATCGCCAAGGTTTTTTATTTCATACCAGGGTTTGGCTAAAAGCGAGCTTTGGGTTTCTTGGGGAAAACCAATGTATTTTTCAATTGCCTCTTGTTGCATAATAAAATACATTGAATCGGGAAGGATAGAAGAAGATAAGAATTTGCGGATAATTTGGGCGGTGAGACTAAAGGGAATATTAGAAAAAACCTTGTAGGGGACAGTGGGTAGCGTGCAATTTAAAAAATCTTTTGGAAGAATTTTTAATTTAGGGGAATTATTATTCAACTCTATAAGTTTTGCGGCAAGAATAGGATCTTTTTCGACAACAATTACTTGAGTAACGCGCTTTAAAAGTTGGTTGGTGATGATGCCTTTTCCGGGTCCAATTTCTAAAACAGTGTCACTTCTTTTTAAATCAGAGGCGTCTAATAAATCAGCGACCAAGTCGGGATATTTTATAAAATTTTGAGAGAGGGAATCTTTTTGGTGATAGGGCATATAATAGTATTATTTTAACAATTTAACTAATCAATGAGTTACGACATATTTTTATATAGAAAAGACGGAAATTTAAAACCAGTTAAAAAAGAAGAGGTTGAAAAAAGATTATATCCAGAGTTTAGAATATTTGAATTTAATCTTGATGAGAGTGAAGATGCGACGTATTTTTGGATTTATTATAGTCAGGACGCACAATGGTCGGGTTTTGATTTTACTTATCAAAAGGATGAGGGTTGCTATTGGGCAAGTTGTCCATATACAGTGGATAAGGATGAATTAGAGTATTTTAAGAAAGAAGTTAGGGATGTTGCCATTTTATTGGATTTTAAAATTAAAGACCCACAAATTAGCGAAGAATTTTTCGATCCGGCGGACTATAATCCCAATGACCCAAGAGGAATGAAGGCAATAAAAACGATTAAAGAGGCGATGAAACCGGAAAATATGTCAAAAATCCTCGGGCAAAAATTGGTTTCTGCCTATCCGTCAGAAGAAAATTCTGAGGATCGAAAAGAGACGGAACGGAGACGAAAGTTGTTGGGTATGCCGGCTGAAAGTAAATATTTTATTTTTTATGTCATTTTGTCAAAAAAACCAAAGACATTGGAAAATTTATACTTAAGTCTGGAAAATAGAGGTTTTTTTGCAAGTAAAGTTGAAAAAGGAGAACGTTTGATAGATGTAATCGAGAGAGAAATAAAGGAATTAATCGGTGGGGAAAAATCTAAACTAATAGGGATTGACGAGAAGTACGATTTCGCTTTGGACAGAGAAGGGAAAAGTTTGCCAAGAACAAAGCTGACATTTAGGGCGAATTATTTCGATGTTAAGGCCGTGAAAACTAAATACCCGATGGAATGGAAAGAATTGGGTAAATAATTTCGGTATACTTAGCTTGTGGGAGAAATGGTCTTAGTTTTAGATCAACAAATTGCCAATCTGTTTTATTCCTGGCGGAGTCCGATATTAACCGGGATAATGATTTTTATAACGAATTTAGGTTCAACTTTAATAATCGTGGTGTTGGGATTAGTGATTTTTTGGTTGATCTCGAGAAGAGATTTAAAAAAGGAGGCTTGGAGATTTTTGATGACCTTATCTGGTGGGGCAATAATGAATAATCTATTGAAGGAGATAATAAAAAGACCACGGCCGCTTTTAATATCACCATTAGTTAACGAAACTACTTACAGTTTTCCCTCTGGGCACACCATGAATGCGACAGTTTTGTATTTGTTAATAGTTTTTTATATTTTTAAGTTTTTGAAAGGAAACAGATTTAAATGGGTTTATGCGAGTAGTCTGATGTGTTTAGTTGTATTAATAGGAATGAGCCGGATATACTTGGGGGTGCATAGTCCCAGTGATGTAGTGGCGGGGTTTTTAGCAGGAGTTTTATGGCTGATAACGGTTGTTTTGGTAGAGAAATTGATGACTTTAGCAAAGAAGAGAAGAAGTGTAAAATGAATTATGTGGTTTTTAGTGATGATATTTTGGTTATTTGAGGGAGTAAATAGGGCTGAGGCGAAATCATATACAGTTGGCCCGGTAAATATTGAGGCCAGAATTAACCAGGATGGGTCAATGAAGGTGGAGGAAAGCAGGGTTTATGATTTTGACGGAGATTATACCTTTGCCTATCAATATATAAACAAGAAGGGAGAGAGGAGTGAAAAATATATCTTGAGGTCTTTGAGTGTGTCTGACGAAAACGGAGAATATACGACGACAACAGCAACTGATACTAGTAAGACGGCGGGAACTTATTATGTGGTCGATGAGGGCGATAGATACTATATTAAGTGGTATTACAGAGCGAGTAATGAGAAAAAAACTTTTAGACTTAATTACGAGGTGGCGAATGTGGTTACTTTGCAGAAAGACGTGGCAGAAATTTATTGGCAGGCAGTGGGAAGTGAGTGGGAAGTCAATCAAAATCAAGTTGAAATTAAGTTTATGTTGCCAGGTGGAGTTGATGGAAGTCAGATTCAAGCTTGGGCTCACGGGCCATTGAACGGGGTGGTGTCAATACCAAATAGCGGGGAAGTTGACCTAAAAGTGGCAGAATTGACGACAAAGACTTTCTTTGAGGCGAGGATTTTGTTGCCCAAAGAAACGTTTTATGGTGGAGCGATAGAAGAAAAGACAAAGTCGGAAATTATAGAAGAGGAAAATGCTTTTATTACCCAGACAAAGGCAAAAAAAGAAATAGAAAGGATAAGAGACTATGTGATGGGGATATTGTTTTTAATTCTGGCACTGTGGCAGATAAAAACAATTGTTGAAAAAATTAAATTGTTTTATAAGTATGGTAAGGATAAAAAATCACTCAGTGCGTCTTTGTCGGGGAGATGGTGGGAACCCCCAAGTGGGATTGATCCGGCCCAGGTGGAACAATTGGTGAGTGGCAAAGAGACTTTGACGGCAAAATCATTGACAGCGACGATATTGTCTTTAGTCAAAGATAGGTTTTACAAAATTGTTAGAAGTGACCAGAAAGAAGGGTTCATTTTTAAGAAGTACACATACTATTTACTGGCGATTGGAGAAAATAAAAAGAAGGCATCATCGATTCAACAGATGATAATGGAGCTGTTGGATAAAATTAGAGGGTCGACAGATAAAATTAGCTTAAACGAAATTAGCAGTTGGTTTAGAAGTCATCAGAGTCAGGCTAGAAATTTTTTTCTTAGAGATTTTCCCAAAAAAACCTGGGCTGAAAATATTGAGGAAGGGTATTTTGATAAGGAAGCAGAAAAAATGAAAGATAAGTATTTACCCTGGATTTCTTTGACTATTTTTTTCGTAGGAATATTTTTTGCAGGATTATCGGCTGTCTTTGGGTTAGTGGCGATGGTGGGAGTCTTTTTGAATATATTTTTGGCATTTTGGTTAATGGTAATTGGTTTTTTAATGTTAGCCCATGGCCATAAAAGGACTGACAAGGGAAGGGAGGAGGTGGCAAAGTGGATTGGTTTTAAAAAACACTTGGAGGAATACCGACAAACGGTAAAGGATCCAATAGATTCAGTGGTAATTTGGGAAAAATATTTAGTATATGGAACGGTGTTGGGAGTTTCTCTCAAAGCATTGTCGGAATTACCGATAAGTTTAAGTGCAAAGGAGGAGGGAATGGCGGGTTTATATTGGGGGGGTAATATAGGGTCGGGAGGTTTTGGTGATTTTGGAGGTAGTCTTAATTCAATTGGAGAAGCGATGAGTAGTATTAATAGCGCAGTAAGTTCAAGCTATGGAGCATCAGGAGCCGGCTCGAGTGGTTCTTCTTCCGGTGGCGGTGGCGGCGGTGGCGGTGGCGGCGGTGGCGGAGCGGGTTAATTTGTTAAAAATGGTAACAAGATAAGAATGTAGACAAAAAACGTGTTTCTAAGGGCTTTAAGGAAGGTGTTAGATAGTAAAAAGTTTTTCGATGGTGGTTTTTAATATTTTAGCTACATCATGGGCTAATTTTAATGATGGCATATATTTATTTTGCTCGAGATAGAGAATTGTTTCCCGGCGGACACCGACTTGCTTGGCTAATTGAGCCTGAGTTAGGTTTTCAATGGTACGATAAGCTTTGATTTTATTTTTCATGAGTTAGATTTACCTAACAAGTTATGTTATAAGTTTCTAACTATCTTGTCAAGAGATAAAAGGTATAAACACTAAAAAACCCGCCAAATAGGCGGGTTTTAGATTAGTCAATAAATTGATTAATAGCGGTTGCTGGAATAATTGTCACGTCGAGGTGGACGATCTTCCATGGGCTTAGCTTCATTAACTTTGACGGTACGTCCATCAAGTTCTTTGCCGTCCCATAGACTGATAGCTGCTTGAGCTTCTTCCTCAGTGGACATTTCAACAAAACCAAATCCTTTGGATTGACCAGAGAATTTATCTTTGATAATAACGGCGGAAACAACAGTTCCCGCTTGGGCGAAAGATGCGCCTAGAGTGTCTTCGGTAGTCTGAAAAGACAAGCCACCGACATAGAGTTTCTTATTCATTTTAGAAAAAACAAAATACTAAGAGGACGTATGCAGTATACGTTAATTGAGATAAAATAGCCAGAGATGATTAAAATTGAGGATTATGACTACCAATTACCCTCGGAACTAATTGCTCAGGAAGCCTTGAAAAATAGGGACGAATGTCGGTTGTTGGTGGTGGATAGAGAAAACAATGACACGAAGGAGGGAGTTTTTAAGGATATTGCCAGTGATTTGGGGGAAGATGATGTATTGGTGTTGAATGAGAGTCGGGTATTTCCCGCTAGATTAATTGGCAAAAAAGATAGTGGGGGGAAAGTAGAGTTATTATTGCTGAGAAAGACACGCGAAAAAGAATGGGAAGCAATATGTCGGCCAGGGCTAAAAAAGGGCAAGAGGTTAGATTTTGGAGAATTAAAGGGAGAGGTAACGGAGAATTGGGAAGAGGCGATAGAAATTAGATTTGAATTTGAAGGAGATTTTTGGAAAATTTTAGAAAAAATTGGGAAGACACCGATACCACCGTATATTCAGAACGACAGAGAAAATGAGATTAGAAAAGACTATCAAACAGTATATGCAAATAGTTACGGATCGGCGGCGGCGCCAACAGCTGGCCTGCATTTTACGAATGAATTATTGGAAAAACTATTGAAAAAAGGGGTGCAGATTGAAAAGGTAAATTTAGATGTGGGGCTGGGAACTTTTAAGCCAGTTAGTGAAAAGAACTTAGAAAGGGGAAAATTACATTCTGAACATTTCGAACTAAGAGCGGAGGTGGCTGATAGATTAAATTTGGCTAAAAAGCAGGGTAAAAGAATCATTGCGGTCGGAACAACTTCGGTTAGGGTTTTGGAAGCTATGAGTGATGAAAAGGGGAATTTACGAGGGGGAAGTGGGGAGACAGATATTTTTATCTATCCCCCATATAAGTTTAAATTTGTGGATTCGCTTTTGACCAATTTTCATTTACCAAAAAGTAGCTTGTTGATGTTAGTTTCAGCTTTGATGGGGGAAGCTTGGAGAGAGGTATACAAAGAGGCGGTAGAAAAACGATATAGATTCTTCAGTTTTGGGGATGCAATGTGGATTAGATAATATGTTATAATCTCTAGATTAAAAATTTATTTTATATATAATAGTTTTCCCTGAAAAATCGGGGCAAATGAGATAATAAAAACTATGAAAACAAAAACAGTAAACAGAACCGGTAAAAGTCTGGTTAAAAAAGCATTGGTAGTTGGCGCTAAAAAAGCCAAGGCAGTTGATAAAAACAGCTTAAAAGAAGCTAATGAGAAGGTAAGACTCGAAAAAGAGGCTCTGAAAGCTAAGGATGTAGAAAAAGTCGAGGCTAAGAAAGAGGTAACCAAGGAAGATAAAAAATATACTTTGACAATTGATGTTAAAGATTTGTTAACCGCAGGATGTCACTTAGGACACAAGGTTTCAAAGACAAACCCAAAAATTAAAGAATATTTATATGAAGCCCGAGAAGGGATTCAGCTTTTTGATTTGAATAAGAGTTTTACTGCTTTGGAAAAAGCATGTAATTTTATCTATAACGCTAAAAGAAATGGTAAACAGATTGTAATGCTGGGAACTAAACGTCAAGCTCGTGAGGTGGTCCGGAGAGTGGCCTTGGATGCCGGTGTACCGTACATTACTGACAGATGGGTAGGTGGAACTGTATCAAACTGGAGTGAAATCAAAAAAAATATTAAGAAATTAAATGATATTGCGACGGGTCTTTCGGAAGGTGGCAAGTATGCTCAATCCAGCAAAAAAGATTTGTCCGAACTGAATAAAGAGAAAACCCGTTTAGAGAGAATGATTGGGGGGTTGACTAAACTAGAAAACCTTTTTGATATTATTTTTGTAGTTGATGCTGGTTTTGAAAAAACGGCTATTAAAGAATCGAGAGAAAATAAAATAAAAGTGGTGTCAATTGTTGACACAGACAGTAATCCGGAAAAAGTGGACTATGCAATTACGGCAAACGACGACAATGTTAAAAGTATTACCGTGATTGTGGAAGAAATTGGCCGAGCTATGAAAGCGGCCGGAGTTAAATAATTTTATTTAAGAAATATGGATAATAAAAATATAATTGAATTAGTTAAGAAAATTAGAACGGAAACAGGATTGGGAATCATGGAAATTAAGGCGGCTTTGGAAGAAGCCAAGGGTGACGAGAAAAAAGCAAAGGAAATTTTAAAAGCTAAGGGCTATGAAAAAGCCGAAAAAAGAGCTGAAAGGGAAACTCATCAGGGTAGGGTGGCTACCTACACCCATTCTACGGGTAAAATTGGGGTAATGGTTGAATTACTCTGTGAAACTGATTTTGTGGCTAAAAATGAAGATTTTTTGGCTGTGACAAAAGATCTTTGTTTACAAGTTGCGGCCATGAACCCGAAAGATACGGAAACTTTATTGGAACAAGAGTTTATTAAAGACCCTTCGATGAAGATAAAGGATATGGTGACGGCTTTAAATGCCAAATTTGGCGAGAATATCAAGATTGGTAGAATTATTAGATTTGAGATTTAAAAAAAGCGAACAGTTGAAGCCCCGCTTGCGGGGCTTTTTGTTGGTATAATTGACTATGATAAATTTTGCGGATGTAAGTACTCGGATGGGAAAGATTACCGATATTTTTATAAATGATATTGGATCGATTCGAACCGGAAGGGCAACACCGGGATTGATCGAGAATGTGGTGGTGACAGTATATGAAGGACAAAAGATGAGACTTCAGGAATTGGGATCGATTTCGGTTCCGGATGTACGCAGTATTACCTTTGAACCCTGGGACAAGGAAATCATTCGGGAAATTAACAACGGAATTCAGGCGGCAAATATTGGAATGATGCCCTCGGTTGATGGAAATTTAATTAGATTGAGTTTACCAATGCTGACGGTAGAACAAAGAGAAGACTATGTAAAATTGTTGGGCAGGAAATTGGAAGGAGCCAGGGGAATGATACGGGATGCTAGGGCTGATTTCAGAAAAAAACTAATGGACGCCAAGAACGACAAAAGTGTTTCAGAAGATGAATTTAAAAAAGACGAGACTGAATTACAGAAAGTAACAGATCAATACATGGGTAAATTAGAAGAGTTATCCAAGAAGAAAGAGGCTGAAATTAGGGCATAAAAATTAATAGAGGTCGTTTTGCCACAGAGTATGTTTTTTTTGGAGAAGGGATGGAGGTATAAATATTTTTGAGGGAAGAGCTTGAGACGGCCAAAGGAGAGAATAACGGAATTTTGGGGTGGAAGTTGGTGCAAGTAAAGAGTTTTGAAGGGCTTGGGGGTGACTGAGTTGCTGGCAAAGTATAATTTCGTCAAAGATTTGACAAGAGGATGGTAAAAATTTTCTGATTTGATTTTGAGAAAGTGGAAAAGTATTGGAGTAATCCGAGGTATGTAAGCGTTCTACAAGACTGGAAGCGAAAAGTAAGCCTTTTGTTTTAAGTAGGTTTTGGGAAGCGATTTCAAGACTTACTCTTTGGTTTTTCATGAAGGGAAGGGAATCGATGAAGGTAACAACATCTACTTTCTTTGAAGGAAGATGGGGGCCATAAGAAAAATCGGAACAGAGGTAGATAACGTTTTTGGGAAAAAATAGTTTACTAAGAAAAATATTTTGGAAGTACATTTCCAAAGAAACAATTGTTAATTTTGGATGAAGATGTTGTAGTTTTGAGTAATAGTTAGAAATACCGGAGCCAACATCCAACCACAGAGAATTGGGTTTCAGTTGGCTAAAAGTCAGGGGTAAAAAAAAGAGGAGAGATTCTATTTCCTGATGACGGAAAAAATAGTATTTGTATTGAGATTGGGGCATGTTCCAGAGTAATTTAATGAAAATACTATTAATAAAATTATTTGGAGGTACGCGGAAAAATCTGTTGAAATGAGTAAAAATTATGAAGCAAAAAGTTTTTAACTTACCTAAATTTAATGAAGAATATAAAGCTTTAGATAATTGATTCTTTTTTAGCTGATAAACAATTTTTTTATGGTTATTTTTATGGAGATAGAGGATTCCAAAAATGATAGGAAATTCATCGCAATGACAAGAGACCGTGCCATAATCGACTTGATTTTTATTTTTTTTATAAATTTTGTTTAAGGAAAATTTTGAATTACAGTAGGGGCAAATGGTTAGTGATAATTGTTCTTTAGTCATAGATTTTACTGATGTCTGGTTTATAATGTTTTGAAGTGGATATAATCATCTTTGTTGTAGCTTTGTCTATTTTAGTACTAATACATGAATTTGGCCATTTTTTTGCGGCTAAGGCGACTGGGGTGAAAGTTGAGGAGTTTGGTTTGGGTTTGCCGCCAAAAATTATTGGTAAAAAAAAGTGGGGGACAATTTGGAGTTTAAATTGGCTGCCAATTGGTGGTTTTTGCAAATTGTTTGGAGAAGATCCTGGTGGAAAAGGGGCAAATAAAAGTAAAGATTCGTTTTTGTCTAAAAATCCATGGCAAAAAGCGCTGATAGTACTAGGCGGGGTGTTGATGAATTTAGTTTTGGCGGTGGTGGTATTCGCAACAGTTTATACGATTGTGGGGATACCAATTGAAACTGATAAGGTGAAGATAATTGGCATAGCTAAGGATAGCCCGGCTGAAAAGGCAGGATTAAAAGAGGGGGATTGGGTTAAAAACATTGGGGTGGCGGAAGTCAATGAA
>Ga0075852_117_pt1 | contig 5225 bp, 19 predicted proteins | sample RifGroF2_FD_67924 | JGI IMG/M metagenome (GOLD analysis project Ga0075852, IMG submission 67924) | Microgenomates (Shapirobacteria) bacterium GW2011_GWF2_37_20
TTTCAACAATGAGGAAAATATCGTTGAGCCGTTTACAGAAGAATATTACAAAATGAAAAAATGGCTTGTTGAAAATTTAATTCAAGAAGGAAAATAAAAATGTCCTATGAAGATTTTGAAAAACAAGTATTAGACATTCGCGGGTTAAAAAGCGAACACCCGAAACTTAAAAAGAAAATAAAAGCAATCTGGGATTCGGCACAAAAGGATAACGAAGCGCTTAAAAGAACGCTAAGAGTAATATACACATGGGCAAGCTATGATGAGGGGCAAGCATTAGACCCAAACAGCGTAATTAAACTTTTAGAAAAATATAAAGATAAATTTTCAAATTAATTCAGGAAGGAATAAAATGGCAAATGAAACATTGGAATTTACAAAAACCGCTGAATTTATTTTAGGGAAGATTGAAGGATTAGAAGAAGCAAGATGGCAAATATGCTATGCTTTGCCACATATTGATCCAAACAGGAAATTAGAAAAGCAAACCCAGCATTTGTTAGATGCTTTTAAGAGGGTTCAGCAAGAATTAAAAGAGTCTCTTGGGGAACGCAAAGTAATTCAGGAAGGAAAGTAAAATGAAAATCACAAAGTATAAAAAGAAAACAGTTATCAGTCTCGGTAACAGGAAGATCGTTTTAGAACAACAGAATGAGGATTGGAAGGTAACTTCTATCCACAGTAACGAAGTAGTTAAAGAGCTTATTGTTTCAGATAAATCCTTATCAGCATTATTAGAGGCTTATAAAACAGCGAAAGGAGAAGGAAAATGAAAATGAAAATAGGGTTTGAAATAAGAAAACCATCAATGCAAAACTTTATTTTAATGGAAGTTCCGGCTGGGCAAAGGCAAGATGGGTTCAATTCAGAGGCTGGTAAAATCTCAATTACAGAATTAGACGAACAACAAGCCCTTGAATATGCACAGTTAATGTTTGATACGTTTATCGAACACTGGAATAAAAAACGGATTGAGGCAAAAAAATGGTAAAACTATTCTTAAAACTCGTTTGGCGAAACTGGTATTACAAAGGTATAGACAAATGGCATCCGTTCAAATACAGGATTTCAGTTAAGACCGCTTGGGAAGTTGCAAATATATTTTATCCAAAGGCAATAAAATGAAATTAGAGGCAATTAAAATATATTTAGAACAAAAATCTGCCGAATATAAGGGCTGGTTAAAACTTCCGCGCTACCAAGACCCTCAAAGTGATGAATATTATGCAGACATACAGGCAATTACAGAGGACTTGGATAACTTGATTCGGTTTATTGACCAACAGATTTTGGAAAACAACGCAAATAAAAGCCCTCTAAGCGATTCGGGGGTATTTGACATCAAGCAAGGATAGAGAATTGAACCTTGCACGGGTTCTGTTCGTTTGTGATAGAAATTACAACTACTTTGAAAGGGAGAAATGATTAAGCGAAAACCAAAGCTGGGAAATCCGAAAAGCAAGATAAAATTGCCAAAATCAAAAAGCCTTAAAAAAGCCTGTGATGATTTATGGGCTGATATTATAAAGGCAAAGGCTGGATATAAATCAGAATTATCAGGTAAAGAGGGAAAACAAATAGGTCTTAAACGCTCATCATATTGCAGGAAAACCAAATTACCGATTAAGGTATGAGTTTGAAAACGGAATTTGTATAACCAACGGAGAACATTTCTTTGGCATACACCATGCAGGACATGAGTTTAAATACAGGGAATGGATTAAGCAAGTGAGAGGTCAGGATATTTATGAACGTATGGAAGCACTCGGACACTCCGCAGGTAATACAAAATTGGCAATGGTAGAAATTTTTTTAAGACAAGAACTTAAGAGGATTCAAAATGAAATCGAAGTCTAAAAAACCTGAAAAGGTTACTGAAAAAATCACCGGCAAAATTGATGAAACTTGCCAGAAGTGTATTAAGACATGCAAGTAAATAAATGTTAAAGTAATTTATTGTCCTGATTATAAAAACAATTAACAAATAAACTTTAGGAGAAAAAAATGATAAAATTCAAAGAAGATAACAGAACAAGCAAGTTTCTAATTGAGTCTATTTGGTTTTTAAATGAACACGGAGATACGATGATTGCCGTTAATTACAACCTTGATAAGAACAATGAGAAATTATATTACATAACAGAATATCACGGCGATCATTCAGAAAACTGGGTTATTAAGGAAAGAGCTGGCAAAGAGATTGAAAGACACAACACAAAATTTATTGCGAGTATAATCTGGAGCGATAGATTAAATCAAAATTAGAGAAAGTGAGTTATAAAATGGAAGAAATTAAAAAAGAGTTCTTTGAACAAACTCATTATTTAATCGGCAATAAATTTAATGGATTTGAACAACAAGCAATCTGGAACTGGATAGAAACAAAATTCAAAGAGGTGGAACGGTTATCAGTTCCAAAAATTATTGTAGAACAAAATGGTAGAGGTCATTCACTTGTAAGATTGGAGAATAAACAATGAAAGAAATTGAAATAGGCGAAAACCTAATGGCAGTATTAATATACTTAATTATAATAATTGGAGCTGTGAGCGTAGTATTTATTATTTCTCTCTAAATAACAAATCCACAAACTAAGGATAAATAATGGAAATTACGATTGACCTTACCGGACTTACTTTATATCAGAGGCAGGCAATTCTTAAAATATATGAGCACAAAATTAAATATTTTATGAATTTTATGAAGAAATAAAGAAAACAGACAGATACAATGCACTAAGATTAACGGCAGAAAAATTTAACATTTCAAGGGATGCAGTAAGAGGATATTTATACCCTTCAAAAAGAAGGCGCGGGCTTTAGGCAAAAAGTAAATCCCCTCTTGACTATCAATATAAATATACTTATGTTTAGGGTAACAAAAATAAGGGATGTTATGACAAAGAGAAATAGAGAGGCTTGAGGATAAGCTGAGTAAAGTATTTGATGTCGGTATGAATGGTATAGGTTATGTTGCAAAAGCTAATTATGCAGAACGAGAATCTGAGGCAATAAGATTGCTGGAGAATGCAATGTATGGAGATGATAGCGAAAAAGATGAAACAACAAGAGGTCAAACAAATGGCTAAAAATATAAACGTCTCCACAATCTACATAAGAGATAAAGATTTAGAGAAGTGGAAAGAGATAGTTAATAAAAGTGATTTTGTAAGTTGGTGCATCAACCGGAAGTTACCGGAGTATAAGAAGAAACAATCTTTGGGGGAGAAATGACACAACAGGAAATAATCATAATAAAACTTGATGATAGACCAAGTGCCACAAAGATATGCCAAGAAGCTATTGACTACCTTAGCGGTGAATCGCAACGGGAAGCCCGACTTTTTACAAAAGCTAAAATACAGTTACTGGGAGGAAAACCAAAAGAAGTGCCAATTACAAATATAAGTTTTAAGAACGAACAAGTGTTTAGTATAACAGTAGAATATCCGTTAGGGAATAACCACTTCGACCATTTAATATATTATTTCGATGGAAGAAGGCTTGGAGAAGAAAAAGATATTGATGTGAGCGAAATATTCAAGGGCTTTACTGCATAACATCGTTGCGGTTGCTGCGGAAATAAAAGAAAGGGATAAAATGAAAAAATTTGTAATAGACATACATGAAATGGGAACACACCCAGAGGGGGACGAGATACTGGATATTGAATCTGAGCTAAATAAAATTGAATTATCGAAGGCGATTAAAAATATTAGCAGTCAGCCTGAACCGCAAGTTATGCAGAAAATTGCGGGCTTAACAGCGGATAAAATTAAATTATTGGCAGCACAATATTATCTTGAAAGTAAGCCCGATTGGATAGATAAAAACAGTGAGGGCGACACAAAATTTGGTTGGAGGCAAGGATTTCGGTATGCAATAAAATATCTAACCGAAAGCAATTTTTCTGCATAACGGTGTGGCGTTTCAGCCGCAGCCCGGAAGATATTTATAAACTTTAATTAAGGGAAAACAATGGATGATATTTATAAACGTAAAAAATCAGACGGTTACAATAGCAAAGAAGAATTAGAAGAAATGAAACGAATAAGAATGATTAGAGAACCCGCACAGCAAGGGCTGTCGGCTGGAAACGCTGGTTATGCAGAAGATTGCGGAAGATGGCAGAAAACCAAACCAGACAAACCGTGCTACTTTGTGCACAGATATGACGAGGGAGATAATTACCCAAGTTTATTTGAAGCAGTTATAGATAGTGAAATTTTATGTGTTATGAACATCCCAGATGATGAGTTTGTTGAAACAATGGATAAATTTGCTGACGGCGAATTTTTTATTATTAGAAAAGAGAGCAAGCCATCGGCATAACGGATGGCGTTTAACTTGCGCCCCAGAACAAAGGCAGAAACTTGAACTTATTAACTAACATAATTTATTAACAAAAGCCCCGAAGCATAACAGGCGTCAAGTTGAAACGCTTGTTAGTTTGCAAGGGCGGAAAATAGGAGATAATATAATGGGATGGTGCAGTGGAACCCCGATATTTGATAAAACAGCAAAATTAGTTTTATCTAAAGAAACAATTTCTTATGAAGATAAAAAAGAAATTTTGAAAACCTTAGTAGATGCAATGCGAGATCACGATTGGGATTGTGAACACGACTCTGAATTGTGTGGCAATCCAATCGTTGATGAGGTTTTAGGGTTTGATGATGATGATGATGAATAGCCCTTGTCAAACTAACAATTTGCGGGCTAACCTGCCTGCGGAAGAGGAAAGAAAATGAACATTAAATATATCAGTGAGTGTATTGAGCGTTGTTTGAGTGGGTTAAATAAAAGCGATTGGGGGAACAAAAGTTATCATATAAATGAATTAGAGAAAGCCCAAAAAGCAATTACAAAGCAGGTCAGCGTTGAGCCCGAAGTTATACAGATGCTTACGGACTTAACCTATAAAGAAAAACAAACAACACAAGGCGAGTGGATAGTAAGAGAAATGGGGAATGACTGTTTTATTGAACGACCAAAACAAACTGGTGAGGCATACGGAATAGAAATAATGCAGGACGGAGACTATGATACAAAGAGGGCTGATGCTGAATTTATAATATCAGCAAAAAGATTTGTTTTAAATATGAGTAAGCATTCTGCATAACGCTGTTGCGGTTAAGCTGCTGCGAAAGAAATAACAAAACTTAAAGGATGTAGAAAATGAATTTAGCAAAAAAATTATTAGATCAACACAAACAAAGAATTAAG